>Ga0335397_10000199_pt1 | contig 70770 bp, 73 predicted proteins | sample MAT04_FD_205740 | JGI IMG/M metagenome (GOLD analysis project Ga0335397, IMG submission 205740) | Freshwater microbial communities from Lake Fryxell liftoff mats and glacier meltwater in Antarctica - MAT-04 (spades assembly) (version 2) ...
CGATGCCCCGGTGCGCGCCGTCGCGCGGATGGCGCTGCTGGTGCCGGCGGCAGTGGCGGCGATCCTGCTGGCGGTCCGCCACGACGGTGAAGCCCGCGACCGCTACGCCCTGTTCGCGGTGCTCGGCGTCACCGCGACGGCGCTGGCGGCATGGCAGGTCCGGGGGATGCCGCTCGCAACCGTGGTGGCGTTGCCGGTCGCGGGCGCGGTCGTCGGCGGGCTGTGGCGGCGTTGGCGGGCCGGGGGATCGGTGGTGCCGCTGCTCGGCGGCCTGATGCTGCTGACCACCGCGCCCGGCACGGTTCTCGTCGCGCTGCTCGCGCCGGTGGTGGCATCGGGGCCGCGCCCGGTCGACTGCGGCACGCCGGCGGGGCTGCAGACACTGGCCCGGCAGCCGGCCGGGCTGGTGGTGGCGCCGCTCGACCTCGGCGGGGCAATCCTTGCGCTGACGCATCACGGCGTCGTCGGCACTCCGATCCATCGCGACGTCCACGGCAACCGCCTCGCCTATACCGCGATGCGGGCGGGCAGCGCCGCTGCCCGCGCGATGCTGGCGGCCGACCGTGTCGGCTATCTCGCCTGGTGCCCGGGGTCGGAGGCCGACGTGCTCGCGAAGGATGCGCCCGGCGGACTGATCGCCGGGCTGCAACACGGGCAGGTGCCGGACTGGCTGACGCCGATTGCCGCACCGGGCGACGCGCTGCGTCTGTACCGCATCGTACCCGTTGCCGCGCCGTCGCCGGGGCGATAGCCTTCGGGTCATGTTGCTGCTGCTCGCCGCCGCCGAGATCGTCCGCCTCAGCCCGCAAGCCGCCGAGGCGGCACGCGCCGACGGCGAGGCGCGGGCACTGGCGATGTACACGCGCGAGGATGCCGCCGCCGCGGCCAAGCGCCCGTCAGGCGGTTTCCTGGGGCTCGGCATCGGCACGCGCGACCTGTCCACCGCGCACGCCCCGCTCGGCGACACCGGCGGGTCCGACTTCGTCTATTCGCGCGGTTCGCTCGGGCGGACGCGCTACCGCGGCAACTAGCGCGTTTCTGAGTCGGACGGCTTCGTCTGGCGGTCAAGATAACGCCGCGCTAGGCGGATGCGCCCTCGTCGCCGTCCATCGCCGCGCCTTCGATCTCGGCCGGAGGCGGCGGTGCCACCGCGCTCGCGGGCGGGTCGGGGATCCGCAGCATCTGGCCACAATAGACCCGGCTCGGATCCGACAGCTTGTTGCGATTGGCGTCGTAGATCGCCCGGTAGCGCGCCGCATCGCCGTAATAATGCACGGCGATGCTGGCCAGCGTCTCGCCGCGTTGGACTTCGTGCAGCGTAAACCCGACGCTCGCAACGCCGTCGTTGGCAAGCGTGATGCCCAGCTCCTTGGGGTCGAGCCGGTCGAGCGCGCCGGCGACGTCGCCGAGCGTCGGCGGGCGGTAGCGGCGGCGTTCGGGCAGGTCGCGCTTGGCCTCGTGCCAGCGCCGCTTGGCGCTGACCGACAGCTCGTGCAGCGTCTGCGGCCCCGGCCGCCGGTCGGCCTCGGGTAACCAGCGCATCAGCTTGGCAAGAGCGCCCTTTTGCCGCTCGCGCATGTTGACCAGCGCCTCGCGCGCCGACGGCGCGAGCTGCCACACCCGGCTGTCGAGCGACGTGTCGAGCTCCAGCCCCGCGGCGCGCGCGCCGTCCCAGACCCAGTCGAGCGCTTGGTCGCTGAGGCCGCGCCGGTCGCCGCCGCCGCCGACCGAGCCGTGGGTGCCGGGGAACCATTTCTGCTGATAGGGCGCGTCGGCGGCGGCGCTGGTGGTGCCGCGCAGCTCGTTCATCGTGTCGAGATTGTCCCACAGCGACGGCGCGAACGACTGGCGCCGCTCGTCGATGGCGACGGCGTGCCGGGCCGAGCGGACGCGGGGGGTGAGCACGGTATCGTGGAATTCGTACTTGCGGTTCACCCACCGCGACCACGGAAAGTTCGACGGGACGCCGAGCGCGCCGACCGTGTCCCAGACGCCGAGATAGCAGATGTTGAGGATCGGCCGCAGCCCGAGTTCGTAGCGGTCGAGCGTCTCGGCGCGCCACTGGTCCTCGGTCTGGCTGACGCAGATATCGGGCGACACCTCGGCGCGGAACTGGTTCATCCGGAGCGCGTCCGGCGACATGTCGCGGCTGCGGCTGCGGTAGAGCCGCACGGCCTCCGCCGCGCGCCGGGCATCGACCCGCCGGACGATGCCGCAGTTCCTGAGCAGCCCGACGAAGGACCGTGCCGTGTAGGCGCCGCGCGAGAAACCGAAGACATAGATGTCGTCGCCCGGCGTGTAGTTGAAGATCAGCGCGCGGTAGGCGTCGGCCATGATCGGCTCGACCCCCGCCCCGAGCAGCCCGCCGGTCCAGCGGTCGGCCTTGCCGGTGCCGACGCCCTGGTCGTACCAGATCAACTGCGCGGTGCCGTCCTTCGCGGTCGGCACGACGCTCTCGGCGGTGATCACGACATTGGTCGGCGTCGTCGCATCGAGGCGGTTCCAGGTGCCGTCGAAACAAAAGACCAGGCGCTTGACGGCCATCGGCAGCAACTCCTGTCGAGGCATGCAACCTGCTGCCTGAGGGCGGCCCCGTCAACACGCGGGTGACCGGCGAATTCGTGCCCCCCCCCCCCACGGACGTGCTAGCGTACTATTTCGTTCCGCGTCCGTCCGTGTTTCAGGCGGCAGGTCTGGCGCGGCACTGCCGGGATACGACTTTCGCCTTGCGAGTCTCCGGTTTCTGAAAGGCCCGTTAGTGGCCGACGATTCACCCTTCTCGCCTGCGGCGCTGACCCTTGCCGAGGCGATGGTCGCGGCGGCCAGCGCGCCGCTACTGCTGCTTGACGGCGGGCTGAGGGTGGTCGCGGTCAGCCTGACGTTCTGCCGCGCTTTCGAGGTCGATGCCGCCAAGGCCTTCGGCCAATCGGTGTTCGCGCTCGGCGACGGCGAGTGGGATGCGCCGCGCCTGCGCTCGCTGCTCACCGCCACCGTCGACGGCGGTGCCGAGATCGATGCCTATGAATTCGAGGTAGCGACCCGCGCGCACGGCCGACGCCGCCTCGTGCTCCACGCCACCAAGCTTGCCTATGACGAGGTCGCGGATACGCGCCTGCTGCTGGCGGTCGCCGACGTCACCGACGCGCGTGCCCGAGACCGCGAGCGCGACACGTTGATCCTCGACAATGCGAACCTGATGCGCGAGTTGCAGCACCGCGTCGCCAACAGCCTGCAGATCGTCGCCAGCGTGCTGAGGCAGAGCGCGCGCAACGCCTCGTCGGACGAGGCCCGCATCCACCTGACCGACGCCCATCACCGGGTCATGTCGGTGGCGGCGGTGCAGCGGCAGCTGTCGGTGTCGTCGACCGGCGAGGTCGACCTGAAATCATATCTGACCCAGCTGTGCAGCAGCATCGGCGCATCGATGATTCACGATCACGACCAGATCAAGCTTGGCGTCACCGTCGATGCCAGCCGGGTCAAAGCCGAAACGTCGGTCAGCCTCGGGCTGATCGTTACGGAGCTGGTCATCAACACGCTGAAACACGCCTTCCCCGATGGGCGGCACGGTGTCATCGCGGTCGATTACCAGGGCGACGACGCCGGCTGGGCGCTGTCGATCCTCGACGACGGTATCGGCATGGGCAAGGTTGCCGACCCGCACGAGCCGGGCCTCGGCACCGCCATCGTCCAGGCGCTCGCCAAGCAGCTGCGGGCCGAGATCACGGTCAGCGACGCGCACCCGGGGACGCGCGTGGTGGTCAGCCACAGCATGGCCGTGAAAGCGAAGCGAAGCCGACCGGTACTGGTGGCGGTCTAGCGCGGTCTGGTCGCACTGCCGCCAAGCCGCTACATCGGCGGCGATGGCCAGGAACCACCTCTATCTCGTCGATGGCTCGGGCTATATCTTCCGCGCCTATCACCGGCTGCCGCCGCTGACCGATCCGCACGGCACGCCGGTCGGCGCGGTCTATGGCTTCACCGCGATGCTGTGGAAGCTGATCGAGGAGCTCAACAAGGCCGAGGCCCCGACCCACCTGCTGGTGGTGTTCGACGCCGGCGCGACGACGTTCCGCAACGCCATGTACGACGGCTACAAGGCGCAGCGGCCGCCGCCGCCCGAAGACCTGGTGCCGCAATTCCCTTTGATCCGCGACGCGGTGCGGGCGTTTTCGATCAAGTGCATCGAGCAGGACGGTTTCGAGGCCGACGACATCATCGCGTCCTATTCGCTGGCGGCGCTGGCCGAGGGCTTCGACGTCACCATCGTGTCGTCGGACAAGGACCTGATGCAGCTGATCCAGCCGGGCCTCGACATGTACGACACGATGAAGAACTGCCGGATCAACCGCGCCGAGGTCATCGAGAAGTTCGGCGTGCCGCCCGAGCAGGTCGGCGAGGTGCTGGCCCTGATGGGCGACTCGGTTGACAACGTGCCCGGCGTGCGTGGCATCGGCCCGAAGGGCGCGGCCGAGCTGATCCAGACGTTCGGCACCGTCGACGCATTGCTGTCGCGCCTCGACGAGATCAAGCGGCCGAAGCTGCGCGAGATGCTGGAAACGCACGCCGACAACGCGCGGCTTTCGCGCGAACTGGTACGGCTGAAGGACGACCTGCCGCTCGCCGAGCCCTTGGAGGCGCTGACCCTGCAGGAGCCGCCGAAGGAACCGCTGGCGGCGTTCCTCGCGCACCACGGCTTCCGCGCGCTGCTGGCCAAGCTGGGCCGCGAGACCGAGGCGGCGCACGCGATGCCGGTCAGCGACGCGCCGGCGGTGCCGTTCGACCATGCCGCCTATGAATGCGTGACGACGCTCGACCGGCTCGACTGGTGGATCGAGCAGGCGACGACGCTGGGCCTGGTCGCGGTCGACAGCGAGACCGACAACCTCGACGCGACCCGCGCCTGCCTGGTGGGGCTGAGCCTCGCGCTCGCACCGGGCGTCGCCTGCTATGTGCCGCTCGACCACAAGTCGGGCGAGGGGCTGCTGGCGGAACCGGTCGACCAGCTTGATGCGAAGACCGTCATCGCGCGGCTGAACCCGCTGTTCGCCGACCCGGCGGTGCTCAAGGTCGGGCAGAACATCAAGTACGACATGATCGTGTTCGAGCGGCACGGCGCCGCGCCCATCGCGCCGTTCGAGGACACGATGGTGATGAGCTATAATCTCGACGGCGGGCGCTGGCACGGCCACGGCATGGACGACCTGTCGACCCGCCACCTCGGCCACACGCCGATCAGCTACAAGGAGGTGACCGGCACCCACAAGGCGCGGGTGACGTTCGACTTCGTGCCGCTGCGCCAGGCGACCGACTATGCCGCCGAAGACGCCGACGTGACGCTGCGCCTGTACCTGAAGTTCAAGGAACGGCTGTGGCGCGAGCAGGCGACGCGCATCTACCGCACCGTCGACCGCCCGCTGATCCCGGTCGTCGCCGGCATGGAGCGCGCCGGCATCCTCGTCGACCGCGGCGCGCTGGCCGGCATGTCCGCGACCTTCGAGGGCGAGATCGCGACGCTGGAAACGACCATCCACGGACTCGCTGGCCAAAAGTTCACCATCGGCAGCCCGAAGCAGCTGGGCGAGGTGCTGTTCGACCGGCTCGGCCATGCCAGCGGCAAGAAAAGCGGCAAGACCGGCGCGTTCGCCACCGACGTCACCGAGCTGGAGCGTCTGGCTTCGTCGGGCGTCGAGATTGCCGCACGGGTGCTCGACTGGCGCCAGCTGACCAAGCTCAAGTCGACCTATACCGACGCGCTGCAGGCACAGATTCACCCCGAGACGCAGCGGGTCCACACCTGCTTCGGGCTGGCAATCGCGTCCACCGGGCGGCTGAGCTCGACCGATCCCAACCTGCAGAACATCCCGATCCGCAGCGAGCAGGGCCGCCGCATCCGCCATGCCTTTGTCGCCGCTCCCGGCAACGTCCTGCTGGCCGCCGACTACAACCAGATCGAACTGCGGCTGGTGGCGCATATCGCCGATGTGCCCGAACTGAAACAGGTCTATGCTGACGGCGGCGACGTCCACGCGCTGACCGCGCAGGAGGTGTTCGGCGAGGTGACGCGCGACACCCGCGCGCGCGCCAAGACGATCAACTTCTCGATCATCTACGGCATCAGCGCGTTCGGACTGGCGCAGCGGCTGAGCATCGAGCGCGGCGAGGCGGCGCGCTATATCGAGCTGTATTTCAGCCGCTTCCCCGGCATCCGCAACTACATGGCCGAGACCATCGCCGCGGCGAAGGACGTCGGCTTCGTCAGCACGCTGCACGGCCGCAAGATCCACGTGCCGATGATCTTCTCCAAGCAGATGGGCGAGCGCCAGAACGCGGAGCGCCAGGCCGTCAACGCCCGCGTCCAGGGCACGGCGGCCGACATCATCAAGCGCGCCATGGTGCGGATGAACCCGGCGCTCGCCGCGGCCGGCCTGACCGGCACGCGGATGCTGCTGCAGGTCCACGACGAACTGGTGTTCGAAGTCGCCGAAACCGAGGTCGAGGCGGCCAGCGCGGTCATCCGCGCGGTCATGGCGGGCGCGGTCGGGCCATCGGTCGAGCTGTCGGTGCCGCTCGGGGTAGAGATCGGCACGGGCAAGAGCTGGGGCGACGCACACTGAGCGCTCCGCTGAACGGCTGGATCGTCCTCGACAAACCGCTCGGGCTGAGCAGCGCGCAGGGCGTCGCGGCGATCAAGCGGCTGCTCCGAACCGCGGGGCTGCCGGTGCCGAAGATCGGGCACGGGGGCACGCTCGACCCGCTGGCGACGGGCGTGCTGCCGATCGCGCTGGGGGAGGCGACGAAGCTCGCGGGGCGGATGCTCGATGCGACCAAGGGCTACCGGTTCACGGTGGCGTGGGGGACGGCAACGGCGACCGAGGATGCGGAAGGGGCGTTGACCGCAACGTCGGACGTGCGGCCGAGCCGCGAGGCGATCCTCGCCGCCCTGCCCGCCTTCACCGGGCCGATCGTGCAGACCCCGCCCGCCTATTCCGCGCTCAAGGTCGACGGTGAGCGGGCCTACAAGCGGGCGCGGGCCGGAGAGACGGTGGTGCTGGCCGAGCGCCACCTGACCATCCACGCGCTCGATCTCGTCGAGGCAACGGCGGACGCCGCGACGTTCGCAGTGACCTGCTCCAAGGGTACCTACGTCCGCAGCCTCGGGCGCGATCTGGCGCTGGCGCTGGGCACTGTCGGCCATTTGTCGATGCTGCGCCGCACACGCGCCGGGCCGTTCACGATCGAACAGGCGATTCCACTGGACAAATTGAACGAAAGCGCCGATGGGGCCGCGCTTGAACAGGCGGTTTTGCCGCTGACTGCAGGGCTGGACGACATCCCGGCTTTCGCAGTCTCGCCCGAAGAGGCGGCTTCGCTCCGACAGGGGCGGGCGCTCCCCGGGCACCCCGCACTCCACGGGCTGTATCTCGCGACCGACGGGCCTGTTCCGGTCGCACTGGTGGACATTACGTCCGCCGCGATACGGGTCGTGCGCGGGTTCAACCTATGATTCGAGGAGTTCCCGATGTCGATCACCACTGGCCGCAAGGCCGAAGTCATTGCCGATAACGCCCGTTCCGCCGGCGACACCGGTTCGCCCGAAGTCCAGGTCTCGATCCTCACCGAACGCATCACCAACCTGACCGAGCATTTCAAGACCCACGCGAAGGACAATCACTCGCGCCGCGGTCTGCTCGTCCTGGTCAACACGCGCCGCTCGCTGCTCGACTATCTGAAGAGCCGCGACGCCACCCGTTACACCGCCCTCATCACGAAGCTCGGGCTTCGCAAATAGTCAGCAGGCCCCCTCCGCGGGGCCTGTTTTCTATCCGGACACCGCGATGGTCGCGGCCACCCGAAAATCCCGCAGGCCGCGCACGGCGATAGGGCCGGGCGCTACAGAAAGACGATACGCATGTTCAATATCCACAAGCAGGAAGTCCAGTGGGGCGGCCGCACGCTGACCCTCGAAACCGGCCGCGTCGCGCGCCAGGCCGACGGTGCCGTGCTGGCGACCTACGGCGAGACCGTCGTGCTGTGCGCCGTCACCGCCGCCAAGTCGGTCAAGGAAGGCCAGGATTTCTTCCCGCTGACCGTCCATTATCAGGAGAAGTTCTCTGCCGCCGGCCGCATCCCGGGCGGCTTCTTCAAGCGCGAGCGCGGTGCCACCGAGCACGAGACGCTGACCAGCCGCCTGATCGACCGTCCGATCCGCCCGCTGTTTCCGGAGGGCTTCTACAACGAGGTCCTGATCATCGCCCAGGTGCTGTCTTACGACGGCGAGAACGAGGCCGACATCGTTGCGCTGGTCGCCGCGTCCGCCGCGCTGACCCTGTCGGGCGTGCCGTTCATGGGGCCGCTGGCCGCTGCCCGCGTCGCCTATGACGGGTCGAGCTACATCCTCAACCCGACCAAGGACCAGGTGAAGGAAGGCCATCTCGAGCTGATCGCCGCCGGCACCCACGACGCCATCCTGATGGTCGAGTCTGAAGCCAAGGAGCTCAGCGAAGAGGTCATGCTCGGCGCGGTGATGTTCGCGCACAACGAGTCGAAGCCGGTGATCGAGGCGATCATCAAGCTCGCCGAGGCCGCCGCCAAGGAGCCCTGGGATCTCAAGATCGACGACAGCACCTCGACCTTGGGCAAGATCAAGGATGCGGTCGGCGACACCATCGCCGACGCCTACAAGATCATCGCAAAAGCGGATCGGCAGTCAGCCCTTGGCAAGGCCAAGGCGACGGTCAAGGACCTGTTCGCCGGTTCCGCGCCTGCCGAGGCGCTCAAGGCTTCGAAGCTGGTCAAGAAGGTCGAGGGCGAGATCGTCCGCGGCCAGATCCTGAAGACCGGCATCCGCATCGACGGCCGCAACACCACCACCGTCCGCCCGATCGAGGCGATGGTCGGCTTCCTGCCGCGCACCCATGGCTCGGCACTGTTCACCCGCGGCGAAACTCAGGCGATCGTTTCGACGACGCTCGGCACGTCCGACGCCGAGCAGATGATCGATGGCCTCGACGGGCTGCGCTACGAGCGCTTCATGCTGCACTACAATTTCCCGCCGTACAGCGTCGGTGAAGTCGGCCGCTTCGGTGCGCCGAGCCGCCGCGACATCGGCCACGGCAAGCTGGCGTGGCGGGCGGTCAATCCGCTGCTGCCGACCAAGGAGGCGTTCCCCTATACGATCCGCGTCCTCTCCGACATCACCGAGTCGAACGGTTCGTCGTCGATGGCGACGGTGTGCGGCGCCAGCCTCGCGCTGATGGACGCGGGCGTGCCGCTCGTCCGTCCGGTCGCGGGCATCGCCATGGGCCTGATCCTGGAGGGCAAGGAGTTCGCGGTGCTGAGCGACATCCTCGGCGACGAGGATCACCTGGGCGACATGGACTTCAAGGTTGCCGGCACCTCGGAGGGCGTCACCGCGCTCCAGATGGACATCAAGGTCGCGGGCATCACCGAGGAGATCATGAAGGTCGCGCTCGACCAGGCCAAGGCCGGCCGCGAGCACATCCTGGGTGAAATGGCCAAGGCGCTCGACACCTCCCGCACCGAGATGTCGGCCCATGCGCCGCGCATCGAGACGCTGCAGATCGACAAGTCGAAAATCCGCGACGTCATCGGCACCGGCGGCAAGATCATCCGCGAGATCGTCGCCACCACCGGCGCGAAGGTCAACATCGAGGACGACGGCACCGTCAAGATCGCCAGCTCCGACCCGGCGCAGATCGAGGCCGCCAAGAAGTGGATCCTCGGCATCACGCAGGAAGCGGAAGTCGGCAAGATCTACGACGGCAAGGTCGTGTCGATGGTCGACTTCGGCGCGTTCGTGAACTTCATGGGTGCGAAGGACGGCCTCGTCCACATCTCGGAAATCAAGAACGAGCGCGTCTCGAACGTCAAGGAAGTCCTGACCGAGGGCCAGGCCGTCAAGGTCAAGGTGCTTGCCATGGACGAGCGCGGCAAGGTCCGCCTGTCGATGCGCCTCGTCGACCAGGAAACCGGCGAGGAGATCGCCGACACCCGCCCGCCGCGTGAAGGCGGCGAGGATCGCGGTCCGCGCCGCGAGGGCGGTCCGCGCCGGGATGGCGGCGGTGGTGACCGCGGCGGCCGTGGCGGTGGTGGTGGTGGAGATCGTGGCCCGCGTCGCGACGGTGGCGCGGGCCCGCGCCCCGAGCGTCAGCCCGAGGCGGCCGAAGCCGAGCCGACGTTCGCGCCCAGCTTCCTGACCGGCGACCGCGACTAAAGCCGAGGCGGGCCGCCGGGTAACTGGCGGCCCGTCAGCCTATCGCGCCGACGCGGATCGCTGCGGGTGGTTTGCCGTCCCGGTGCCGGGCGACCATCGCTTCGAACGCCGCTTCTAGGTGCCGGGTGAACCGCACCGGATCGAACAGTGAACAGATCGGCAAATTGGCCCGCAGCCGCTCGCGGAGCGCCGTCAGCCGCTGGACGTCCTGGCCGAGCGCGATGCCGAGCTGCACATAATCGGCGAGGCTGTCCGTCACCAGCTCGGGCAGGCCGACGGCGTGCAGCAGGCTGGCACCGACCCGCGCCGCATAGGTTTCGCCCGCCAGCGTCAGCACCGGGAGCCCGGCGCGCAGCGCGTCGCTGGCGGTCGCATGGGCATTATAGGGCCGCGTGTCGAGGAACAGATCGGCAGCGGCGAGCTGCGCGAGATAGTGCTCCCGGTCGCTGCGCAGCGCGAACACCAGCCGTCCGGGATCGATGCCATGCCCGGCGGCGGCGGCGCGCAGATTAGCCTGCGCCAGCGGGCTGTCGACGCGCAGCCACAGCACGCTGGCCGGCACAGCGCGCAGCATGGCCATCCAACCGGCGAAGATGTCCGGCAGGATCTTGTAGTTTTGGTTAAAGCAGCAAAACACGAACGCGCCTTCGGGCAGGCCGAAATCGCTTGCCGTGCCGCGCGGCCGCCCGGCTCCGACGAAGCGCGCGTTGGGCTGGTAGCAATCAGGCAACCAGGCGACGGCCTCGGCATAGCCGCCGGTCGCGGCGACGGGCACCAGCCGCTCATCGGCGATGATATAGTCGATATAGGGTGCCCCCATCGTTCCGGGATAGCCGAGGCAACTAACCTGCACCGGGGCCGCTCGTTCAGCGAAGATGCTGGGACGCGAGGCGGCGGTATAGCCGGTCAGGTCGACCGCGATGTCGAGGCCCAGCGCCCGGCCGCGCGCCGCGGCTTCGGCGTCGGACAAGCCTGTGACATCCTCGAACCCGTCGAAGGCCGCGACTGCGCGCGCCCGCCAAGCGTCGTCGGCGAACGGACCGAAGCCGAAGCCGATCACCTCGAAACGGTCGCGGTCGTGCGCTTCGAACAGCTCGGCCATCAGGTGCATGACCGGATGGTCGCGGAAATCGGGCGAGAAATAACCGATCCGCAGCCGTTTGCCCGGTCGTCGCGCTACCGCCGGGACGGCGGCGGCAGCGGGATATCTCTGCGCGTTATAGAGACGCGCCGCGGCAAGACTGCGCCGCCGGTCGTCGTCGATCGAAGTCAGCACGAACGGCTCAACCCACAGCCGGCCCGCGTCGATGCCCCTTGTCAGCCGGTCGCGCTCGGCGTCGAAATCCTGCCAGTCGGACACCAGCATGCGGCAGTGCAGGCGCTCGCCGATGGCGAATTCGTGGGCCGGATCGATGGCGATGACCCGGTCGAAGCTGGCGATCGCGTCGGCCGGCCGCCGCGCCAGCCGTAGCGTCATGGCCCGGTTATAGTGCGTGGTAATATCGCTGGGGTTGAGCGCGACGGCGCGGTCGAGGCACGCGAGGGCGTCAACGAACCGCCCCATCTCGCACAACAGCCAGCCGGCATTGCAAAGCGCGGAGACGTGATCCGGAGCCGCGAGCAGCGCGTGTTCGAAGCTGTCCAGCGCCTCGGCGCGGCGCTGCAGGGCCTTCAGGGCGTTACCGCGACCGTTCCAGGCATTGGCATGACCTGGCGCAAGGGCAAGGGCGCGGTCGAAGCTGGCGATGGCGTCGACGACGCGTCCGTCCATGCCGAGCGCGTTGCCGCGGTTATAGATGGCATCGACATGAAACGGGTTGATCGTGATGGCGCGGTCGAAGCTTGCCTGCGCTGCGCCGGGCCGCCCGAGCCGCAGCAGCGCGCCGCCGCGGTTGTAGTGTGCGCCGAAATCGCCGGGTTCGCGCTCGACCGCCGCGTCGTAGCCTGCCAGCGCGTCTTCGAGCCGGCCCAGCTTGGCAAGCACGGTGGCGCGGTTGGCGTAGGCGCGCGCGGACCCGGGCGCGGCGGCGATCGCCCGGTCGAAACTGCTCAGGGCGTCGCCGGTGCGGCCGAGCCGGGCGAGCAGGACACCGCGCCGGTCGAGGACATCGGCATCGCGGGGCGCGATCTTTGCGGCGCGATCGAGCCACGTCAGCGCCTCGGCCAGCTGGCCGGCGTCGTTCAGCGCTATCGCTTTCGCCAGCACCTCGGCAAAGCTCTGTCGCTGCCCCGCCATGACCGTCCCCACCCGCCGCGTCGCGGCGCGCTTATGCGGCAACCGCGCCCGGCCTGCCAGCCGGTCAGTCCATGAACTGGGCGACCCCCTGCCGCGTCCGGTCGACGGTCAGGCGCGTCACGTCGGGGCGCGAATAATGGCCCGACGGATCGAAGTTCTGCCGCGCCCGACGGACCTCGGCGGGGTCCAATGTCGCGGTCAGCAGAGCCTCGCCGGTGCTCGGCGGCACGAGCCACGAGCCGTCGGGCGCGGCGATGCAGCTGCCGCCGTCGGCGAGCCGCTCGGGGCAGCGTTCGAGCATCGGGTGGCCGGCAGGCACCTCGGCCCGGCTCAGCAGCGCGCTTGCCGACAGGACATAGCTGCGGCCTTCCATTGCCAGCACCGGGGTCAGCGCCTGGGTGTTGCGAACGTTGCCCGGCCAGATCGCGACGTGCAGGTCCTCGCCCTGCGCGTGCAGCGCGGCGCGCGCCAGCGGCAGCCAGTTCTCGTAACAATTGAGCGTGCCGAGCGTGAAGCCGCCGACGGGGTGGACGATGAGCCCGTGGCCGTCACCGGCCGCCCATACCAGCCGCTCCTCATAGGTCGGCATCAGCTTGCGGTGGACCGAGGCGACATTGCCGTGCGCATCGATGACCACGGCGCTGCAATAGAGGCTATGGCCGAGCGGTCGCGCGGCCGCTCGACGATGCCGAGCACCACCGCGATACCGTGCCGTGCCGCCGCAGCGCAGACCTCGTCGAGATGCCCCGCCTCGATCGTCACCGCCTGGTCGACGTAATGGGCAAACTGGTCCTTCTGCAGGTCGCTGTCAAAGCGCGCGCCGCCGGTCCATTCGAGCCAGAACGGATAGCCCGGGGCCAGCGCCTCGCCGAAGGCAACGAGGCCGCAGCCGTCCGCGGCGGCGCGCGCCGTCCAGTCCGCGACCTTGGCCAGCATCGCCTCGCGTCGAGCCATACCGGGGTGATCTGAGCGATGGCGACCTTCAGCATGACGCTCCCCACTGACGCGCCCACGCATTTGTTGGCGCTTTTGTGCTAGACCGTCCGTATAGGCGATGGATGGCGCGGACGATCAAGGGCGACGGATGCTGCACGGACTAGGCGCGGTGCTTATGGGCGGCCGCGAGATATTGCCCCTTGTCGAGGGAGGAAAAGGCGTTGCCGCCACTAACCACCTGTCGTCGGGGGCGTGGGCGCTGGCGGGCGGTGTCGGCACAATCAGTGCGGTCAACGCCGACAGCTATGACCCGACCGGCCGCATCATTCCGCAGATTTACCAAGCCCTGACCCGGCGCGAGCGCCACGAGGAACTGGTCAACTATGCCATCGAGGGCGCGGTGCAGCAGGTCGAGCGTGCCTATGAGATGGCGGCGTCGGAGCTGAAGCGCGGCCTCGGCGCGCTCAACATCAACGTGCTGTGGGAAATGGGCGGCGCGCAGCGCGTCCTGCAGGGCGTGCTGGAGCGCACCAAGGGACTGGTCAACGGCGTCACCTGCGGCGCGGGAATGCCCTATAAGCTAAGCGAGATCGCGGCGCACCACGGTGTCCACTATTACCCCATCATCAGTAGCGCGCGCGCCTTCCGGGCGCTGTGGAAGCGGGCCTATTCGAAGGCGGCTGAATGGCTCGGCGCGGTGGTGTACGAGGACCCATGGCTCGCCGGCGGCCATAACGGCCTGAGCAACGCCGAGGATCCGCGCGTACCGCAGGACCCCTACCCGCGCGTCCGCGAGTTGCGCGTCGTGATGCGCGAGAGCGGCATCTCCGACGAGATCCCGATCATCATGGCGGGCGGCGTCTGGCGGCTCGACGAGTGGACCGACTGGATCGACAACCCGGAGCTCGGGCGTATCGTCTTCCAGTTCGGTACGCGGCCGTTGTTGACCCAGGAGAGCCCGATCCCCGACGGCTGGAAGGCGCGGCTGATGGCGCTAAAACCCGGCGATATCAGCCTGCACAAGTTCTCACCGACCGGCTTTTATTCAAGCGCGGTCCGCAATCCGTTCCTGCGCGAGCTCGAGGCGCGGTCGGAGCGGCAGATCGCATTCTCCGCGACCGCCACCGGCGACCACCAGTTCCAGCTAGACGTCGGCGTTGGCCGCAAGAAATACTGGGTCACCCGCGACGACTTGCTCCGCGCCCGCGAATGGTACGCCCTGGGCTTCGTCGATGCGCTGAAGACCCCCGACAACACTTTGGTCTTCGTCGGTACCGGGGAGCGCGACACGATTCGCAAGGACCAGGCCGACTGCATGGGTTGCCTCAGCCAGTGCGGCTTCAGCAGCTGGGCCGATACCGACACCAACACCACCGGGCGTTTGGCCGACCCGCGCAGCTTCTGCATTCAGAAGACGCTTCAGGATATCGCCCATGGCGGCGATACCGAGCAGAACCTGATGTTCGGCGGCCACTCGGCCTATCGTTTCGCGCAGGACCCGTTCTATTCGAACGGCTTCGTGCCGACGGTCAAGCAGCTCGTCGAGCGCCTGATGACCGGGGCCTAGTAGCGCGGGTCCTGGTAAATCCGCTCGCGGCGGTCATTGTAGTAATAGCGGCTGTCGCGGCGCTCACGGTCGTAATAATAGCGGCGGCCGTTGCGCTCCTCATAGCGGTTGCTGTCGTCGATCGCGCCGACCACCGCACCGCCCGCGGCGCCGATTGCGGCACCGGCGAGCGGGTCACCGGCGATCGCACCGATAATGGCGCCACCGGCGGCACCAATAGCGGCACCCTTGCCGGTGCTGTTGAGGCGGCGATCGCCATAGGCATTGGTCTCGCACGCGGTAAGGGTCGTTGCGGCGATCAGCGCGGCGATGGCGGCTTTGGCAATGGTCATGGGAAAACTCCGTTCCGGGACTGACAGTGCAACGACGCAGGACGCCGACTGTTCCTTGGACGGAAGACTGGAGCGGGCGAAGGGATTCGAACCCTCGACCCCGACCTTGGCAAGGTCGTGCTCTACCCCTGAGCTACGCCCGCTCGGGCAAACCGGGCGAGGCCCGGCTGGGAGGCGGTGACTTAGCGACCCGTCTGCGAACACGCAACACTTAAGTGGCGGCCTTGGGTGGCAGGGTTGGCAGGGGCCGCCTCGCCGCCCCATATGGTCTTCGAGACGATTCCCGACAGGAGCATCGACGTTGGCCAGCCTTGCAACCGCCGCGACCGAAAAAGCCAGTATCGAGGCGTTCCGCCGCGACGTCATCGAGGCCTCGGCGACGACCTTGGTGCTGGTCGATTTCTGGGCCGAATGGTGCGGGCCGTGCAAGATACTGACCCCGCTGCTCGAGCGTACCGTCGCCGACTATGCGCCCAAGGTCGCGCTGGTGAAGATCGATGTCGACAAGAACCAGACGCTGGCCAGCCAGTTCCGCATCCAGTCGATCCCGACAGTCTATGCCTTCCTGAAGGGCCAGCCAGTCGACGGCTTCCAGGGCGCGCTGGGTGAGCGCGAGCTGAAAGCGTTCATCGACCGCCTGCTCGCCGCGGTGCCGCCCGCCGCGGAGGAGGCCGACGCGGCGGCCGAGATCGAGTCGGTCGCGGCAGCCGCAGCGGCGGCGCTCGCCGAGGGCGCGGCAGCGGAGGCGGCGCAGATGTATGCCGCGCTCGCCACCGAGCTGCCCGAGCGGCACGACTTCGCCGCCGGCCACGCCCGCGCGCTCTTGGCGCTCGGACAGAGCGAGGCGGCCGAGGCGGCGCTCGCGGCCGTCCCAGCGGACAGCAAGGATGCCGCCGTCGCGCAGGCGCGCGCCGCGCTGGCACTTGCGAAGGATACCGGGCCGGTTGCCGACCTGGCACCGCTCCACGCCAGGCTGGCCGCGGACGCCGACAATCACGAGGCGCGCTTCGAGCTTGCCAACGGCCTGCTGGCGGCGGGCGACCGCGACGGTGCGGCGGATGCACTGCTCGACATCGTCCGCCGGGACCGCGAGTGGAACGAGGGTGCCGCCAAGGCGCGGCTGCTCCAGCTGTTCGAGGCGACCGGGCTCGGCGACCCGTGGACCGTGGCGACGCGCCGCAAGCTGTCGACCCTGTTGTTCGCGTAAGGCTGGGCCGATGACCGACACCCAAGACGACGAGCCCGCCCTGCCCGAGGCGCTGCCGGTGTTCCCGCTGTCGGGCGCGCTGCTGCTGCCGCGCGGCGTGCTGCCGCTCAACATCTTCGAGCCGCGCTACCTCGCGATGTTCCGCGACGCCATCAAGGGATCGAAGGCGATAGGCATCGTCCAGCCGCGCGATCCTGATACCGACCCGTCGCCGCTCTACGCGGTCGGCTGTGCCGGGCGGATCAGCGACTACCGCGAGACCGGCGACGGTCGCATCATCGTCGCGCTGACCGGGGTGACCCGGTTCAACATCGTTCGCGAGCTCGACGTGACGACGCGCTACCGGCAGGTCGTCGCAGACTATGCCCGGTTCGAGCGTGACCTCGACGCGCCGCGCGCGGTCGCCGCGGCGGCCCGCGCCGAGCTGGAGGCGAAGCTGCGGTCGTACCTTGACGAACGCGGCCTCAGCGCCGACTGGGACGCGGTTGCTAGCGCCGACGACGAGGCGCTGGTGACGACGTTGAGCGCCGTCTGCCCGTTCGAGCCGGTCGAGAAGCAGGCGCTGCTCGAAGCCAGCGACCTGCCGGCGCGCGCCGCGACGCTGACCGCGCTGATGACCTTCGCCACCGGCTCGACGGGAGATGTGCTGCAGTGAGCGAAATCGACCCTCGGCTGCTCGAGATCCTGGTCTGCCCGCTGACCCGGACGACGCTGCGCTACGACGCGGTGGCACAGGAGCTGATCAGCGACAGTGCGCGCCTTGCTTATCCGATCCGAGACGGGGTTCCCGTCATGCTCGCCGACGAGGCGCGAGAGCTTTAGACCAGTGCGCCGGTCAGCAGCTTGGGCCGCTGCCCGGTTTCGCCGCGCGCCTCCGCCATGAAGCGGTGCTTGAGCGCAGGGATGCGCTCGACCGCGGCCAGTCCGAGGCGTCGGACAGCGGCCGGCGCGCGGCCCTTCACGGCGAACAGGCGGTTGAGCGTGTCGGTTGCCGCCGCCACCGCCATATTGTCGACGCGCCGCCAGCGGTCGTAGCGATCGAGCGGCGCGGGTGCGCCAAGGTCCATGCCCAGCCGCGCGCCGTCCACCAGCACCTCGGCGAGCGCGGCGACGTCGCGCAACCCCATGTTGAGCCCCTGGCCGGCGATCGGGTGGATGCCGTGCGCGGCGTCCCCGACCAGCGCCAGGCGCTCGGCGACATAGCTCTCGGCATGGTGGAACGACAGCGGGTAGGAGGCGGCGGGCGCGATCACCTCGATGTCACCGAGGTAGCCGCCGGTGTGGCGCGCGATCTCGGCTGCCAGCCCGCGCGGCCCGAGCTTGAGCATGCCGGGCGCGTCGGCCTCGTCGACCGTCCAGACAATGGCGGAACGCAGCCCGTCGCGCATCGGCAGCACCGCGAACGGGCCCGACGGGTAGAACAGCTCGGCGGCGATGCCGCCGTGGTCGCGGGTGTGCGCGATCATCGTGACGATGGCGGTATTGGGGTAGGTCCAGCGGCTGCTGCGGATGCCCGCGCCCTCGCGCAGCACCGAGCGGCGGCCGTCGGCGGCGACGAGCAGCGGCGCCGTTAGCACGTCATTGCTGGCGAGCGTCACGGTGACGCCGTCAATCGTGCGCTCGATGCCAGTGGTCCGCGCCGGGGCGTGCAGGGTGACGTGCGCGGCGGCCCGCCCGGCGGTAAGCAGCGCGGCGCGCAGCAGGCGGTTCTCGACCATGTAGCCGAGCGGCCCGCTGCCGCCCTCGCGGGCGTCGAAATGCAGATGCAGCGGTGACAGGCCATCGGTGACGCGGATGCCGCCGATCGCGCCGCCGTGTTCGTCCAGGACGCCGCCCAGTCCGATGGCGCGGAACATTCGTGCCGACGCGCTGGCGATCGCCGAGGCCCGGCCGTCGAAGGCCTGGGTTAGCGTCGCGTCGAGGTCGGCGGCATCGACCACCGCGCTGGTCACGCCGTGCGCGTCGAGGGCGAGCGCAAGGGTCATGCCGACCAGGCCGCCGCCGATGATGATCACGTCATTGGACATGGGCACGCGTGTAGCCGAGCCGCTCGGCGTTGCGAAGCGGCGACCTTGTCGCGCTGCCCGAAAATCAGGCAGCCGGACCGTGTCGCCCCGCAATTGTGCAGTGCGGCGGTTGCGTCTCCTGCGTGACGCGCTTGGCACGGTCCTTGAATGGTGGATGCCGGATGCCGTCGGCTTCCTGTGCTCGCTCCTGGACCTGCAAGGGTTCCGCAACTCATCGGCCGGGGGGTTCCACCCTCCGGCCGTTTTTGTTGACCGCGAGTCCGCAGACGCGCATTTTGGGCGCGAACGGGGAGTGAACAGGAATGGCGAGTTCGGCGGCAGCGAGGCGCGCGCCAGCGGCTCCGGCGGCGGTACCGGGCCGCTGGCTGACGGGTGTGCGCCGGGCGGGCGCGGCGGTGGGCGGCGTGCTGCTGATCCTGCTGGCGCTGGCGCTGCTCGCGGCGCTCGCCAGCTACAACGCCGCCGATCCGTCGCTGGGCACCGCGAGCGGTCGGGCGGCGCGGAACTGGCTCGGGGCACCCGGCGCGTGGTTCGCCGATCTGGCGCTGACGGACGTTGGCTGGGCCGCGGCAGCGCTGTCCCTGCCGCTGGTGGTGGGCGGGTTACGGCTGCTGCGCGGCATCGGCGTGGCGCGCTGGCGCGTGATGGCGGGGTCGACCTTCCTCGGCACGCTACTGCTTGCTGCAGCCTTTGGGGCGCTGTTCGATGCGCAGAACCTGCCGGCGGAGGCGGGCGGCATAACGGGACTGCTGGCGGCGAAGGCCCTGGCGGCGCTGCCGGCGCTTGGTGGCGTCGCGGTCGGTCCGCCACTGGCGGTTGCGCTGCTGCTGGTCGCGCTCGGCCTGCTCCTGTGGGGCAGCGGCCTGGCATTGGCCGATGCCGCCGGGCTCGCCGCCCTGCTGCGGCGTGCCCCTGCCGAAACAACACCCGAGCGTCGCCGAGTCGCGCGGCCCGAGCCGCTGGTCGATGTGGCCGATTTCGACGTCGCCGCGAGGCCGCGCGCGACCATCGTCGCTGAGACCAAGACTGCACCGCCGTCTAAGCGCCAGGCCAAGGACCGCCAGCCGTCGCTCGACCTGCGCGACCGCTACCAGTTGCCGCCGCTGGCGCTGCTCAAGGCACCACCCAAGGGTCCGGCGGCCAAGATCGACGCCGCCGCGCTGGAACAGAACGCCCGGCTGCTCGAAAGCGTGCTCGACGATTTCGGGGTCAAGGGGCGCATCGGCGAGGTCCGCCCCGGGCCCGTCGTCACCATGTACGAACTCGAGCCCGCGCCGGGCATCAAGGCCAGCCGGGTGATCGGGCTGGCCGACGACATCGCCCGCTCTATGTCGGCGCTGTCGGCGCGCGTCGCGGTGGTGGCGGGCCGGAACGTCATCGGCATCGAATTGCCCAACCAGCGCCGCGAGATGGTGGTGCTGTCGGAGCTTATCAACTCCGCCGCCTTCGACGATAGTTCGCAGACGCTGCCGCTGGTGCTTGGCAAGAACATTGCGGGCGACCCCGTCATCGCCGACCTGTCGCCGATGCCGCATTTGCTGATCGCCGGCACCACCGGCTCGGGCAAGTCGGTCGGGCTCAACTGCATGATCCTGTCGCTGCTCTACCGCCTGACGCCGCAGCAATGCCGGATGATCATGATCGATCCCAAGATGCTGGAGCTGTCGGTCTATGACCGCATCCCGCACCTGCTTGCCCCCGTGGTCACCGAGCCGGCGAAGGCGATTCGCGCCTTGAAATGGGCGGTCGAGCAGATGGAGGACCGCTACCGGATGATGGCGACGATCAATGTCCGCTCGCTTTCGGGCTTCAACCAGCGCGTCGTCGAGGCCAAGGCTAGCGGCAAGCCCTTCGTCCGCAAGGTCCATACCGGCTACGGCGAGGACGGCGAGCCGCTCTACGAGGAGGAGACGCTCGATTTCGAGAAGCTGCCGCTGATCGTGGTGGTCGTCGACGAGCTCGCCGACCTGATGATGACCGCCGGCAAGGAGGTCGAGTTCCTGATCCAGCGGCTCGCCCAGAAGGCGCGCGCGGCGGGCATCCACCTGATCATGGCGACGCAGCGGCCGTCGGTCGACGTCATCACTGGGGTCATCAAGGCGAACCTGCCGACGCGGATCAGCTTCCAGGTGACCAGCAAGATCGACAGCCGCACCATCCTCGGCGAGCAGGGGGCGGAGCAGCTGCTCGGCAAGGGCGACATGCTCTACATGCCCGGCGGCAAGGCGGTGGTGCGCGTCCACGGGCCGTTCGTCAGCGACGAGGAGGTCGAGACCGTCGCCGAGCATTGGCGCGGCCAGGGACGGCCCGACTATGATGAGGCGGTCACGCGCGAGACGCCCGAGGGCGAGGGGGTGTTCGGTCTCGACGGTCCTGCGCCGGGCGGCGAGGGCGACAAATACGGCGAGGCCGTGCAGCTCGTCGCCGAGAAGCAGAGGGTGTCGATCAGCGCGGTGCAGCGCCACCTCAACGTCGGCTACAACAAGGCCGCGACCTTCGTCGAGCGGATGGAAAAGGACGGCTATGTCGGCGCGCCCGACCATCTCGGCCGCCGCGAAGTGCTGATCGACACGAGCGGCATCCGCAACTAGTCGAGCTTGTATGGCCCCTTGCCGCCCTCGGCGATGAAGCGGTCGATGCGCGCCGTCAGCACTGGCAGCGGCACCGAGCCGAGCGCCAGCACGGTGTCGTGGAAAGCGCGGATATCGTACCTGGGGCCGAGCGCCTGTTCCGCCTTGGCGCGCGCGTCGAGGATGGCGAGCTCGCCGAGATAATAGCTCAGCGCCTGGCCAGGCCAGCCGATATAGCGGTCGACCTCGGTGGTGATCTCGCGTTCGCTGAGCGCGGTGTTGTCGCGCATGAAGGCGAGCGCGCGGTCGCGGCTCCACCGCTGCGCGTGGATGCCGGTATCGACGACGAGACGGGCGGCGCGCCACATCTGGTAACTCAGCATACCGAAGCGGTCGTACGGGGTTTCGTACATGCCCATCTCGACACCGAGCTTCTCGCAATAGAGGGCCCAACCCTCGCCATAAGCCGAGATGTACGACTTCGACCGGAACGCCGGTTGACCGGTATTCTCGGCCGCCAGCGCGCCCTGCCAGTGATGGCCGGGGTCGCTCTCGTGCAGCGTCAGCGCGGTCAGCTGGTAAAACGGCCGCGACGGCAGGTCATAGGTGTTGAGCAGATAAGCCGAGCCGCCCCGCCCGGCGGTGTAGAAGGGCGCGATCTCCGGCGGCACCGGCACGATACCGAAGCGCGACCGCGGTGCCCGGCCGAACCAGCGCGCCGCCTTGCCGTCGAAGCGCTTCGAAATCCACGCGGCGCGCTCCAGGAGCGCTTCAGGGGTCTTCGGATAGAATTGCGGATCGGTGCGCAGAAAGGTCAGGAACGCCGGCAGGTCGCCTTTGAAGCCGGTCTCCGCCATGACGCCGAGCATCTGCGCGCGGATCGCCGCGACCTCGCGGACGCCGATGGCGTGGATCTGCTCGGCGGTCAGCTCGGTCGTCGTGAACTCGCGGATCTTGGAGGCGTAGTAGGCCTTGCCGTCGGGCAAGGTTGTCGCGGCGAGATCGGTGCGCAGGCCCGGGAAATAGGTCGAGCGCAGGAATGTCCGCAGCTCGCGGTGCGCCGGGATCACCGCCTCGCGGATCGCCGCCAGCCCGGCGGCGCGCAGCTCCGCCTGGACGGGCGCAGGGATCGACGCCGGCATTTCCCGGAACGGCGCGTAGAAGGCGGTGGTAGCGGGGTCGGCGACTTCGGCGACCGCCGCGACGGCGAGGTCGCGGCCCTGCATCGTCACTTTGGGCGGCGTGAAGCCGCGCGCCAGCCCCAGCCGCATATTCGCCTGCTGCTCCGCGAAATAGCGCGGCACGTCGCGCATCTGGCCGATCCAGTTGCGATAGGCGCGCTCGTTGCGAAACGGGCGCGCCTCCCCGGTGCCGGCGAGGTTGCTCCAGAAGCTGGTGTCAGAGTTGAGCGGTTTCTCCCAGTCGCGAAAGCGCTGCTGATCGATGAACTGGTCGATCTGGGCGCGAAAGATGCCGTAGTCGACCTGCGCTTCCGGTGCCAGCCGGGCGGCCGGGATGGCGCCGAGTTCGGTCCGCACCGCCTGCCAATAGGCCAGCCGGTGCGCCTGTGCCGCCGGGGTCAGGTCCGGCAGCCGGGCGCGGACGCTGCCGGCGCTGTCGTCGGCATCGGCCTCCGCCTGCTGCTGCCGCCACGTCCATTCACGGGTATAAATCGCCTTGAACCGCGCCTCGGTAGCCGGATCGGCGCGCGCCGGGCCCGCCGTCGCCAGCGCCAGTCCGATCAGCAGCATCGCCCGCATCCGCACCCCCTGTGTCCGCACGGCAGCGTTGACCGCGCCCTGCGGCTCGGTCAAGGACACCGCGCAGATGGATGCGCCCACCGACTTCGACCCGCGCGCGCTGCGTGACGCGTTCGGCGCATTCGCGACCGGGGTTACCGTGGTCTCGGGCCACGACGGTGGCGGCGAGCGCGTCGGCCTGACCGCCAACAGTTTCACCAGCGTATCGCTGAACCCGCCGCTACTGCTGGTCTGTCCGGCCCGCACGGCTTCCGCACTGCCGGCCCTGCAGGCAAGCGGGCGCTTCGCGGTAAATGTCCTGACCCTCGACCAGCAGAGCGTTGCCGAGCGTTTCACCAAGCGCGGCGTCGACCGCTTCGCCGACCCCGGCTGGACCGACTGGCACGGCCTGCCGGTGCTTCGTGGCACCTGCGCCAGCTTCGTCTGCGACCTTCATGTCGAACTCGACGGCGGCGACCACGCCATCCTCGTCGGCCGGGTGACGGCCTTGCGAACCGATCCGCGTGCCGAGCCGCTGCTTTATGTCCGCGGCCGGTACCGCCAGGTCCATGTCGCGCGTTAGGCGGCGGTGACCGAACCCGCCGCCGCGGCCCCGGACGAAACCGCCGCGCTGGCGAAAGGCGGGCGGACCAGCTTTTTCGGTTTTCTGCTGCGGCTGTTGGCGCGGCTGCCGTTTCTGTTCATCGCCGGCCGCCTTCCAGCCTATGGCGCAGAGGCGCTGGGGCGGTTCGCCTATGCGACGCTGGTCGTCGAGCTGATGGCGCAACTTGCAACGCTCGGCCTGAAGCGCGGGCTGGCGGGCGAGCTCGCCAAGGCCGAGCGGCCCGAGAGCCACGTCGTCGCCGATGCGCTGCTGCTCGGCTGGCTCGCCGCGGCGGCGGGAGCGGCGCTGCTGATCGCCCTGCCATGGATCGTGTTTCCGGGCGGCGACATCAGCGGCTTCGACCGCTTTTTCCCGCTGATCGCGCTCGCCATCGCCGGCTCCGACATCGGCCTCGCGGCACTCGCTTTCCGCCGCGATATCGGCGCGACGGTACGCGCCCGCTCGGTGGTCGAGCCGTGGACCTTGTCGATCACGGCGCTGGCGCTGGGCTTTACCGCCTGGGGCAGCGACGGCCTGATCCTCGCCTATGCGATCTCGCTGACCGCGGCGCTGGTGGCGTCGCTATGGCCGGTGTGGCGCGCGTTCGGGCGGCCGCGCGGCTGGCGGCCGCAACCGCGGCGGCTGCTCGACATCGCGCGGACCAACCTGCCGCTCGCCGGAGCCGACGTCGCCGACTGGGGTTCGCGCCGCCTCGACCTGTTCATTCTAGGACGCTTCGCCGGGCCGGAGACGATCGGCATCTACTATGTCGCGCAACAGGTCGCGTCGCTGCCGCAGAAACTGAAGACCAGCTTCGACCCGATCCTGGGTCCGGTTCTGGCCGTCAATCTGGCCATCGGCGACCTCCATGCGGTCGCCGGACATGTCCGCCAGATCGGCTACTGGATCGGCGCGGCGCAGCTTGGCGTGGTGCTGGCCCTCGGACTGCCCGGGCAGGCGCTGATGGGCCTGTTCGGGCCGAAGTTCGCGGCCGGCGCGCCGGTGCTGGCGCTGCTGCTAACCGTCGAGTTGTTCGCGGCCCAAGCCGCCGTGGCGGAGGGCGCGCTGATCTACATCCGCCGTTACGCCAATCTGCTGTGGTCGCTGGCCGGAATCGCCTTGCAGATCGCCGTGACGCTGCTGCTGGTGCGGCGCTACGGCGGCGTCGGCGCGGCCGCGGGGCTGGCGTGCGCCGCGCTGTTCCTGTCGATCGTCAAGACGCAGGTGCTGGCGCGAACGTTGCAGGCACCGGTCGGCGGCTGGCGCTGGTCGCTGCTCGTCGCGGCGCTGCCGGCGTTCGCGGTCGGGCTGGCGGTGCAGTGGTTGCCCGAGTACGTCCAGCTATCGGCCGGTGTCGCGGCGATCCTTGCCGTGTTCAGTGCGGTTGTCTGGACGACCGGCTTCAAGGGGCCGGACCGGCTGTTGTTCAAGCGCTCGATTGCCTGATGGGGATGCACCGATGACCGAGACCAACCGCACCGTCCGCCTCGCCGCCCGCCCCGACGGGCTGCCCGACGCCTCGACATGGACGATTGCCGACGAAGCCATGCCGCACCCGGGCCCGGGCGAAATTCTCGTCCGCGTCGCGATGATCTCGCTCGACCCGGCGATGCGCGGCTGGATCAACGCCGGCCGGTCGTACATCGCGCCGGTCGAGGTCGGCGCCGTGATGCGCGCCGGCGCGATCGGCGAGGTGATCGCTTCGCACAGCCCGGCCTATGCCACGGGCGACTTCGTCTACGGGCCGTTCGGCGTGCAGCGTTTTGCCGCCGTCCGCACCGACGCGAAGGACCACAGCGACCTCGTCTACAAGATCGACACCGGCCTGGCACCCGCGTCGAACTGGCTGAGCGTCCTCGGGCTGCCGGGGATGACCGCCTATTTCGGCCTGCTCGACGTCGGCGCACTGAAGGACGGCGAGACGGTGGTGGTGTCGGCGGCGTCGGGCGGCGTCGGCGCGCTGGTCGGCCAGATCGCCAAGCTCAAGGGATGCCACGTCGTCGGCATCGCCGGCGGGCCGGATAAGTGCCGGTTCGTGACTGGCGAACTCGGTTTCGATGCCTGTGTCGATTACAAGGCGGACGGACTTTACAAGGCGCTGCAGGCGGCGCTCGGCGACCGACGCATCGATATCTATTTCGACAATGTCGGCGGCCCGATCCTGGAGACCTGCATGACCCTGCTTGCCATGCATGCGCGGGTCGTCGTCTGCGGGGCCATCGTCGGCTACAACGACACGTCGAAGATCCAGGGGCCGCGGACCTACATGAACCTGCTCGTCCAGCGGGCGCGGATGGAGGGCTTCGTGGTGTTCGACTTTGCCGACCGTTACCGGCAGGCGCAGGCGGCGATCGGCGGCTGGCTGCGGGCTGGCAAGGTCAAGGCACTGGAGGATGTGCGCGACGGGATCGACCAGTTCCCGGCCGCATTGAACGACCTTTATTCGGGCGGCAATTTCGGCAAGCTGATCCTCAAGCCCTAGACGTGTTCGAGCACCGCGAAGCCGTGGCGGCCGAGATCGACACGCAGCACCGAGACTTGGCCAAGGACGAAATTGGCGAGGCTGTCGACCTGCTTGCCGGCCATGCGGCACAACGTCTCGTACAGCGCCGATTTCTCCGCCTCGAAACTTCGCTCGAGCCGCCTGTCGAGCCTGTACACGTCGACCTGAATCACGCCTAACCCCCCGGCTGGTTGTGAGAACACGAGTGAATCACGGCGGCCGCACGGGGGCAAGGGGCGGGCGCAATCGGCTGTGGATTGTTGCGGCGCGGTGACAGGGTGGGCGTCGCAGTGAAGCGCCAGCTCGGACGGCACCGGGCGTAGGCCGCCCGGGCCGCCGATCGAGCTGGCGCGAGTCTGGGCGCTGTTCGCCGCACGCGAAGGGCGTTCACCTTGCTGCGGTCGACCCGCTGCGCCTAATGCCTGAAGTGGCGTACCCCGGTGAACACCATCGCGAGGCCGCGTTCGTCGGCGGCGGCGATGACCTCCGCGTCGCGGATCGAGCCGCCCGGCTGGATGATCGCGGTCGCGCCCGCCTCGGCGGCAGCGATCAGGCCATCGGCGAACGGGAAGAAGGCGTCCGAGGCAACCGCGCTGCCGATCGTGCGCGGTTCGGCCCAGCCCGCGGCGTCGGCGGCATCCTTCGCCTTCCACGCTGCGACGCGGGTCGAATCAAGGCGGCTCATCTGGCCCGCGCCGATGCCGGCGGTGCTGCCGTTCTTTGCATAGACGATGGCGTTGGACTTGACGTGGCGGGCGACGGTCCAGGCGAACAGCATGTCAGCCCCTTCGGCTGGAGTCGGCGCGCGCTTCGTCACGACCTTCAGCTCGGCCTCGCTGACATGGCCGTTGTCGCGGCTCTGGACCAACCAGCCGCCGCCGATCTGGCGGACACAGAGGCCGCCACGGCGCGGGTCGGGCAGGTCGCCGGTGAGCAGCAGGCGGAGGTTCTTCTTGCCGGCGAACACCGCCTTCGCCGCGTCGTCAGCGTCCGGCGCGATGACGACCTCGGTAAAGATCGCGGTGATCGCCTCGGCCGTTGCCGCGTCGAGCGGCCGGTTCAGCGCGACGATGCCGCCGAACGCCGAAACCGGGTCGCACGCCAGCGCGGCCGCCCATGCCTCGACGAGGCTGTCGGCTTGTGCGACGCCGCACGGATTGGCGTGCTTGATGATCGCGCACGCCGGCCGGCCGTCCCGGAACTCGGCGATAAGCTCGAGCGCACCGTCGGCGTCATTCAGATTGTTGTAGCTGAGCTCCTTGCCCTGCACCTGGCGGGCCTGCCCGACACCGCGGCCGTGCGGTCCGGCGGGCGTGTAGAACGCGGCGCTCTGGTGCGGATTCTCGCCGTAGCGCAACACCTGCGGGCGCTGCAGCACCAGCGGCAGCGTCGCGGGAAAGGTCTCGCGCTGGTCGGCGAACCCGAACCAGCTGGCGATCATCGCGTCATAGGTTGCGGTGGCGGCAAAGGCGCGCGCGGCGAGGCGCTTGCGGAAGTCGAAGGCCGTGGCGCCGCCGCCCGCGTCGAGCGCGGCAATCAGCTCGGCATAGTCGAACGGATCGGTAACGCAGGCGACATGGGCGTGGTTCTTCGCCGCCGAGCGCACCATCGCCGGGCCGCCGATGTCGATATTCTCGATGATCTCGGCTCGCGGCGCACCCTTCGCGACGGTCGCCTCGAACGGGTAGAGGTTGACCACCAGCAGGTCGATCGGCGCAATGGCGTGCGCGGCCATCGACGCGGCGTGGCCGGGGTCGTCGCGCAGCGCCAGCAGGCCGCCGTGGACCTTTGGATGCAGCGTCTTGACCCGGCCGTCCATCATCTCGGGAAAGCCGGTGTGGTCGCTCACGTCGGTGACCTCCAGCCCGGCCTCACGCAACGCTGCAGCGGTACCGCCAGTCGACAAGAGCTGGATGCCGTGGCGGGCAAGAGCGTGGCCGAGTTCGACCAGGCCGGTCTTGTCGCTGACCGACAACAGCGCTCGGGTGATCTTGATCTGGTCGCTCATCGCGCGGCGTCTAGAATGTTTCGCGCGCCTCGAACAGCTACTTGCCGCTCCGCTTGAACGACCAGCTGACCGGCTCTTCGGCCCGGGCCGAGACGACCAGCTGCTGCGTCGGCACCGACCGGCAATCGTCTGCGATCCACAGGCTGGCTTCGACCGCGAGCGCGCCGCCGCGAGCACGGAACTGCCACACGCGGCCGCTGGGCAGACGCAGCAGCGCGCCGAGGCCGTCGGCGGTGGGCAGCGCCTCGATGCCCGCTCCGAGGTGGAAGCGGACATCGATACGCCCAACTGGCTTGCGGCGCGGATGGAGCGGCTCGAGCGCATCCTCGCCGCGCAGGTCAGTCCCGTCGGCCGAAAGGAAGAGCCGGCGGCGGTGGCGAACGCCGTGGCGGCGGGCATAGCCGTCGTGGGCGAGATCGAGCCAATGCCCCTCCTCGCTCTCCTGGCGGTGGGTGACCACCTCCTCGACCCCGCGCCCGAGCGCTCCGTCGGGCCGGATGCGGGTCGAATTGATATCGTCGAGCACCAGCGTCGAGTGCGCCGCGGTGGTGCGCAGCCCCGCCGCCAGTTCGGGCGACAATTGCCGCGGCAGGCCGCGCGCGCCGCCACAATTGACCACCAGCGGTTGCGGCCCGTCGCTGAGCTCGAAGGCCAGCGTGCCGGCATGCGCGCCCACCGCAACCCTTGCCACCGGCGGCGGTCCGGCGTCGACGACGAGAATGGTCCTTCCCGCCGTCAGCCGCTGATAGCCCGAATCGGCACCATGGCGGGCGGGTTGCACGGCGTCGCCGCCGGCCAACGCCAGCGCCGCGGCGACACGCCCAGCATCGATGCCGCTGCTGCCGTGCCAGTGACCGGGGCGGCCGTCCCCCATCGTCATTGCCTTCAGCGCCGGGAGCAGCCGCGCCAGCGCCTGTCCGACGGGGGCGGCAGCCGGCTCGCGGCGCGCCGCATAGACGGCCTCCAGCAGCAGCAACAGTTCGAGCAGCACGATCTGGTCGACCGGGGCGCGCGTCGCGATGCCGCCGTCGGGTAGCAACAGCGCCTCGAGCGCCTTCGCCAGCCCCGCCTCGCCGCGCGCCTGCCGCGTCTCGCCGCCGGCGATCAGCAGCCCGGCGGCAACCATCCCGGCGAACGCCGTCACGCGGCCGATCCCGTCGGGGCATTTGTCGACGGCGCGGTCGAGGTGGCGAGCCCAGCGCGCCATCGCGTTGAGCACCGCCGAGCGATAGACATGGTCGTTCGACGCCAGGATGTACGGTGCATAGGCGGCCCCGAAGAGCAGCCGGCTGGCGCACAGGTCCGGCCGCCAGCTGGCGGCGTCGAACTCGGCGTTGGCGTCGAGCCAGCGCGCTACCAGCGGCTCGGCGACACGCGCGCCGGGGCCGCGCTCCGTCGCCGCGGCGAGGTCGCGCAGCCAGGCGAAGCCGTTGACCCAGTCCCGCCACGCCGGCGGTGCCGCCGGATCGTCGAAAGCGGCAGTCGCGGCCCCGGCGTTGTGCCCGGCGTGCACCAGCCGGCCAGCGAGCAGCCGCTCGCCGACGCCGGCGTCCCCAGCGATGGGATCGGCCGGCACCGCGACGAGGCGCAACGGGAAGCGCCCGCGCAAGCGCAGCCGGTGCAGCGGCGAGCGGTAGCCGAGGTGCTGGAGCCGCGCCCCGAGCCGCTCCGACAGCGACGGGCCCTTGTCACCGCCGACACGGAGCAAACGCTGGCCTTCCGCCGCGACATCGACGCCGGGAATCCGCGCGTCGTCGTCGTTGCTCATCCGCGCAGTGCCGCGATGTTGGCGGCGTAGCAGCCTGGCCCGCCAGTGAAGGTGGCGGTGCCGGCGACCAGCACATCGGCCCCGGCGGCGATCGCGCGCGGCGCAGTCTCGCGGTCGATGCCACCATCGACCTCGAGATCGATAGCGCGGCCGGTGGCGTCGATCATCTTGCGGATCGCGGCGATCTTGCGGAGCTGGCTGTCGATGAACTTCTGCCCGCCGAAGCCCGGATTGACGCTCATCACGAGCACCAGGTCGACCTCGTCGATGACATAGTCGAGCAGTTTGGCCGGCGTCGCGGGATTAAGCGATACGCCGGCGCGCTTGCCCAGCGCCTTGATCCGCTGGAGCGTGCGATGGAGATGCGGGCCGGCCTCGGGGTGGACGGTGATGGTGTCGGCCCCGGCGTCGGCGAAGGCATCGAGGAAGTGGTCGACCGGCGAGATCATCAGATGGACGTCGAACGGCAGCATCGAATGCGGCCGCAGCGCCTTCACCACCGCCGGGCCGATGGTCAGGTTGGGCACGAAATGCCCGTCCATGACATCGACATGCAGCCAGTCGGCACCGGCTTCGGCAACGGCTCCGACTTCCTCGCCCAGCCGCGCGAAATCGGCGCTGAGGATTGACGGCGCAATGCGGACGGGCTGCTGCATGGCTTCGTCTAGCAGGGCAGGACGCGGGCCGGAAGCGGCACCGGTTGCCAGAGCCTTAATTGGTTGGGGCGCGCCCAGCCCCCTGGACGCGCCCCATCGGTGACGAGCCGAAACTTGAAAGTCAGGCGGCGAGCGCGGCCTTGCGGCGCATACCGAGACCGACGAGGCCGAATCCGGCGATCATCAGGGCCCAGGTGGCGGGTTCGGGAACGTCGCTGGCGAACGTGAGGACGAACTGGGTCGAGTCGAACGTATAGTCACCGGCATTGCCCACGGTGACGAACACCGAGTCACCAGCGGCGATCGGCACCGGGCCGCTAAGCGGGCCAACGCTAGGGTTCATGCCGTCCAGGGAAACTGACCCCGACGGCACGACCACGCCACCGACGATAAAACCGCTGCCGACAGTCGTTCCCGTTATGGTGCTGTTGCTGAGCAGCTTGAAGAACAGCGACGCCGTGTACACGCCTGTCGTCGGCGCGGTGAATGTCACATAGGCCTGCGACGACGGCCCCGGATGGAAGAAGATCGCGCCGGCTGGAACATCGACGGTGCCGAACGCAGTGAAGGCCGCGCCGGTAATGTTCTTGTAGATGCCAAGCGCCGGCTCGGTGCCGCTCAGCAGACAGCTGAGACCGGCGGCGCACGCGGCCGTCGGACCGGTTTCGAAGTTTGTGAAGGGCGTGAACGTGACGCCATCCGTCTGACCGAAGCTGAAGGGCCCGGCTGGGTTGCTTGCGCCGTTAAAGCTGCTGAACGCGTCGTAGGTGACCGCGGCGACAGGCGCAGCAGTGAGGACAGAGATGAGCGCGAAAGCGGTAAGACCCTTGAGCATCGTCCGGTTCCGTTTCTTAGTCACAGTCCTGACAAGCAAGAGTTGTGCCAAATCGTCTCTCCTTCGATACGATCGTTTGTGCAGTGCACAACTGTAAGCTCTGGTTTACACTTTCTTGAGAGCGGCGATGAAAAACCCGTCGAGGCCGCCGGTATCCGAAAGCTGGCCGGGAAGGGTTCGCAGCCACCCGCCGGGCGTTGCGCCGATGCCATCGATGACCGGAGCGAGCGCCAGACCGCCGTTGCGGCCAAGCAGCGCCGCGAGCTGCGCCTCGCCCTCGCGCGGGTCGAGCGAGCAGGTCGAGAACACCAGCCGCCCGCCGGGCGCGACCCAGTCGGCGGCGCGGTCGAGCAGCGCTGCCTGCAGTTCCAGCAGCGGCGCGAGATCGCGCGACGAGCGGGCGTAGAGCACGTCCGGGTGACGGCGGAAGATGCCCGTCGCCGAGCATGGCGCGTCGAGCAGGATGGCGTCGTACTGGCGCTTCGGCTGCCACTTGAGCGCATCGGCCACCACCACCTCGGCCTTCAGCTGCGTCCGCGTCAGGTTCTCGCGCAGTCGCTCGAGCCGTTGCGCCGACATGTCGAGCGCGGTCACCGCCGCCCCGGTCGCGGCGAGTTGCAGCGTCTTGCCGCCGGGCGCGGCGCACAGATCGAGCACCGTCTCCCCCGCACGGCCGTCGAGGAGGCGGGCGGGGAGCGACGCGGCGAGATCCTGCACCCACCACGCGCCCTGGGTGAAGCCGGGCAGTTGCGGTACCGCGACGCCGCGCGGCAGCCGGACATGGCCGGGTACCAGGCTGACGCCGCCCAGCACTTCCACCCATTGGTCGGTGGTCGCGGCATCGCGCAGCGTCAGGTCGACCGGCGGCTCGTGGGCGAGCATCGTGGCGGCGGCGGCGGCGACATCGTCGCCCCAGTCCTTCGCCCAGCGGATGGCGAACAGGTCGGGCAGGCTGGGCAGCTCCGGCAGCGTCGCGCCCTCGCGCAGCAGGCGCGACAGCACGGCATGGGCGAGGCGGCGAGGCCCGCTCTCCAGCTGCGCCAGCGTCGTTGCGATCACGGCATGGTCGGGCGTGCCGAGCAGCAGGTGACCGGCGAGCCCGGTGCGCAGCGCCATCCGGGCGCGGGCATCGGGCGGCAGCGAGCGCTGCGTGGCGCTGTCGATCAGCGCGTCGAGGTCGGGCAGCCAGCGCAGCACGCTACTCGCCAGGTTCCGCGCCAGCGCCCGGTCATCGGGTCGCTGGATGCCGCGCAGCGCCGCGTCAAGCGCGCCGTCGAGCGGCAGGCCGCGGTGCAGCACCGCATCGAGCAGCCGCGCCGCGCCGCGCCGGGCGGGGAGTCCGGGCGGGTCCGGCGGCCTCAACGCGCGTCTTGCGTCTGGCGGCTGAGGAAGCGGCCGATCTGCTTGAAGTAGGTGGTCGGGAACAGGCGGACGATCAGGTCGATAACCTTCGCGTCGGGTCCGATCAGCACCTTGTGCCGGCCCTTCTCCATGCCGTCGACGATGACCTGCGCCGCCTGTTCGGGGGTGGTGGGGGAGTTCTTCTCGAACTCCTCGGCGCGGTCGAAGGCGCTGGCGACCGGCATCGCGCCGACGGACTTGCCGTTCCGGACGACGTTGGTCTTGATGCCGCCGGGGTGGACGCGGACGACGCGGATCTCGGGGTTGGACACCTGCATCTCGAGGTGCAGCGCCTCGGTCAGCCCGCGGACGGCGAACTTCGACGCGTTGTAGGCGGTCTGACCGGGGTAGCCCATGATGCCGAACACCGAGCTGACATTGACGATCCACGCCGCCTCGCGCCCTTTCAGATGGGGTAGCGCGTGGCGGCAGCCGCTGACCACGCCATCGAAATTGACCGCCATGACCCGGTCGAAGTCGGCTTCCGGCGTGTCCGCGAAGCTACCCATCACGGTCAGGCCGGCGTTGTTGACGACGGCGTCGAGGCCACCGAACTCGGCTGCCGCGGCGTCGATCCAGGCGTGAACGCCCCCGTCGTCGCTGACGTCGAGCACGGTGGTCGAGTGGTGCGCGTTGCCCAGCATCCGGCTGGTCTCCGCCAGCGTGTCGGCATCCTTGTCGGCGAGCGCCAGCCGGCAGCCCTTCTTCGCCAGGTTGAGCGCCAGCGCCCGGCCGATGCCGCTGCCGGCCCCGGTGATCGCGACGATACGCCCGTCGAGCTTGGCCGGTTTATAGGTCATTGGCGGTCCCCTTGGCAGCCATTCGGCGTTAGAATGGGCGTAGCATCCGAGGAACCCCGATGGCCACCCGTCCCGACGACCTGCCCGACCACGTCCCCGTGCCGACCGAGCCGGAGCCCGAGATGGACCCGGCGACGCCGCCTGAGCCCGAGATGGGCGGCCGCGGCGGGCTCGATCCGGTGCGCTACGGCGACTGGGAGAAGGGCGGCATCGCGGTCGACTTCTGATGAACGAAAGCAAGCAAAAACTTGACACTAACGGCATGTTTTCTGTGATCAGTTATCGTTTTATAACAATGCTTTATCTCTCTGACTTTAACGGTCTGTCAAGTAGCTGCTGGATTGTCGGCCCGACCGCCGCCCCGGCCAGCAGCGCCGCCACCGCCGCCGCGATCGGCATCTCGACCCCGGCCGCACGGGCGGCCTCGACCAGCACCGGCGCAGTCGCCGCACCCTCGGCGACCGTGGCGCGGTCGGTGAGCAGCGCCGCCGCCGGCCGGCCTTCGCCGATCGCGATGCCGAGGCTCATGTTGCGCGATTTCGGCGAGCCGCAAGTCAGCACGAGGTCGCCCAGGCCCGACAGGCCGCTGAGCGTCTCGGACCGGGCGCCGCGCGCTACCGCGAAGCGCAGCATCTCGGCATAGCCGCGCGACAGCAGCGCCGCGCGGGCGTTCTCGCCAAGCCGCGCGCCGACGACGACGCCGCACGCGATGGCGAGCACGTTCTTCACCGCGCCGCCAATCTCCGCGCCCGTAACATCGTCGGTCAAATAGGGCCGGAAGCTGCGGGTCGCGAGCTGTGCCACCAGCGCCGCCCCCAGCGCGGCATCGGCGCAGGCGAGCGTGATCGCGGTCGGCAGCCCCGCGGCGACTTCCGCGGCGAAGGTCGGCCCCGACAGCACCGCGAGCGCCGCATCGGGCATCGCGTCGGCCGCGACCTCGGCCATCAGCCGGTGCGTGCCGGCTTCGATACCCTTGGCGCAAAGGACGAGGGTGCGCGGCCCGCGCGGCGCGCCCGCCAGTACGCGACCGAGGTGCTGCGCCGGGGTGACCACCAGCCAGGTCGCGCAGGCGTCGAGAACGCCGAGGTCGGCGGTCGCGCGGATGCCGGGGGGCAACGTCGCGCCGGGCAGGAAGGCGGTGTTGCGATGGTGCTTGTTGATGTCGGCGACGACGTCGCCTTCGCGTGCCCACAGCCGCACGGAGGCACCGTTGCCGGCGACCACAGCGGCGAGCGCCGTCCCCCACGCGCCGCCCCCCAGCACCCCGATCATGCCTTCACCCCCGCGCCGCGCGCCGCCTCGGCGGCCGGGTCGAGCGGCCAGCGCGGGCGCGCCAGCGAGTCGAGGCCGTCGACCAGTCCCAGCGCCAGCCGCTCGGCCCCGGCCCAGGCGATCATCGCGGCATTGTCGGTGCATAGCCACGGTGGCGGCGCGACGAAGCCGATGCCGCGGTCCGCCGCCAGCCCCGCCAGCGCGGCCCGCACCACCGCGTTCGAGGCGACGCCGCCGGCGACGACAAAGGCCGTCATTGCGGGTTCCTGCGCCAGCACCCGGCGGCTCCGGTCGACGAGGCAATCGACCGCCGCCTGCTGGAACGACGCCGCGAGGTCGGCGACACCATGCCGACCGGTGGCATGGGCGCGCAGCACCGCGCTCTTCAGCCCGGCGAAGGAAAAATGCGGCTCGTCGCTGCCCGCCAGTGGGCGCGGCAGCGACACGGCGGCCGGGTTGCCGCCCGCGGCGGCGCGCTCCACCGCGGGGCCGCCCGGAAAACCCAGCCCGAGGATCTTCGCGGTCTTGTCGAACGCCTCGCCGACCGCGTCGTCGATGGTGGTGGCGAGGCGGCGGTAGCGCCCCACCCCCTCGACCGCGAGCAACTGGCAATGCCCGCCCGACACCAGCAACAGCAGATAGGGGAAGCCGAGGCCCGGATCGACCAGCCGCGGCGACAGCGCATGCCCCTCCAGGTGGTTGACCGCGATCAGCGGCTTCCGCGCCGCGAAGCTCAACGCCTTGGCGGTGACCAGCCCGACCATGACGCCGCCGATCAGCCCCGGGCCGGCGGTGGCGGCGACCGCGTCCACTTGCGATAGCGTCACGCCGCCTTCGGTAAGCACCCGCGCCACCATCGGGCTGAGCGCCGCGACATGCTCACGCGCCGCAACTTCGGGGACGACGCCGCCGAAGGGGCGATGCGCCGCGTCCTGGCTGGCGATGCCCTGGGCGACGATCGTGCGATCGCCACGGACCAGCGCTACCGCGGTTTCGTCGCACGACGATTCGATGCCGAGGATCAGGGGGTTCACAGGCGTTCGACCAATCGGAACCGCTCGCAGAACAGCAACATATTGGGCGCGAAATGCCCATTGCGTACGAAGTAGTCACGGTGAGCAGTGCGCCAAGCCTGGAGCGTGCGGTCGCCCTCGCCCTCGTCGAACGCGAAATCGCTATCGACGTCATCGAAACGGCATTGCTGCAATTCGACCGATTCCAGCACGGCGCAGGCGTTGCCGCCGCCATCGAGGACAATGCTGCGATAGCCGACAGACGTGCCCTTGTCGCCGTCACGGGCGTCCCAACAGGTTGCGGTCTTCCGGCCTGCCAGAACCAGCGCAAGCAACGCATTGGCAAGCGCGGGGCTGTCGCCGAAGCTCCAGCGGTCGAGGGTCATTGCGAGATCGGGGACGCTTGCCATAGGCCCGCGCCCCTAGCACAAGCGCCCGCGATGCAGGAAAGCGGAACTGTGGCGGGGCGGTGGCTGCGGCCGGGGCTGATCGGCGGCGGCCTGGCGCTGGCCTCGCTGCCACTGCACATGGCGCTCAGCCATGCGCTGTCGGTCGAACTGGCCGCGGTTCTGGTCGCGGCGATCGGCGCTATCTATGTCGGCTTCGCGCTGCAGCGCGGAACGATGCGTCAGATGATCGTCGAGTTGACGGTCGCGACGGGCTTCATCGCCGCGGCGATGGCAGGTCTGTGGCTGTCGGCCTGGGTGCTGCCCGCGGCCTATGCGGCGCACGGCCTGTGGGACACGCTGCACCATCGCGAACACGACGCGCTCGCGACGATACCCCGCTGGTATCCGCCGTTCTGCGCCGTCTTCGACGGGGTCTTCGCCGCCGGCCTGGCGGCCATCTGGATAGCGCAACCATGACGATACTCCGCCTCGGCACCCGCGGCTCGCCGCTCGCACTGGCGCAGGCGCACATGACCGCCGACGCGCTGGCGGCGCACGGCACCGTGTGCGCGATCGTCACCATCACCACCACCGGCGACCGCGTGCAGGACCGGTCGCTTGCCGAGATCGGCGGCAAGGCGCTGTGGACGAAGGAGCTGGACGCGGCGCTGCTCGACGGTCGCATCGACTTCGCGGTGCATTCGATGAAGGACGTCGAGACCGACCTGAACGACGGCGTCGCGCTGGCGGCGATGCTGCCCCGCGCCGACGTCCGGGACCGGCTGATCGGCGCTGCGTCGCTGGCGGCGATTCCGCGGGGCGGCACCGTCGGCACGTCGAGCCCGCGCCGCGCGGCGCAGCTGATGGCGGTGCGGCCCGACCTGACGATCGCGATGCTGCGCGGCAATGTTGCGACGCGGCTGGCGCGGATCGAGGCGGGCGATTTCGACGCGACATTGCTGGCGGCGGCGGGGCTCGACCGGCTCGGCATCGACGCCGGGTCGGCGCTGGAGGTGAACGACTGGCTGCCCGCCCCGGCGCAGGGCGCGGTCGGCGTCGCGGTGCGCAAGGGCGACGCGGCGGTGACGGCCAAGGTATCGGCGATCGACCACGCCGATACCCACGCGGCGGTGCGGCTCGAACGGCATTTCCTGGCGTGTCTGCAGGCCGATTGCCATTCGCCGGTGGCGGCGCTGGCGCGGGTCGCGGACGGCCAGGCGAGCTTCACCGGTGAGATCATCATGGCGGACGGGTCGGCGCATCAGCGCGGCACGGCGCGCGCATCGCTCGACGGCGCGGCGGACGCGGTCGCGGTGCTCGCGGCGGAACTGCTGGCACGCGCGTCGCCCGCCTTGCGCGCGCAGTTCGGGGGCTGAGCCGGCAGGACGATGCGCGTCCTCGTCACCCGGCCCGAGCCCGCCGCGTCGCGCACCGCCGCGCGGCTGCGCGAGCTGGGCCATGAGGCGATTGTCGCACCGCTGCTGATCCCGCGCCCGTTGGACTGGGCGGTGCCACCGGGCAAATGGCAGGCGGTGGCGTTCACCAGCGCGAGCGCGGCGGCGCTGGCGGGCGATCTCTCCGCGCTAGCGCTTCTGCCCGCCTATGCCGTCGGCGAGGCGACCGCTGCCGCGGCGCGCGACGCGGGGTTTACGCAAGTCCGCAGCGCCCGCGGTGATGCCAGCGCGGTGTTCGCGCTGGCTGCGGCCGACGGAATCGCGCGCCTGCTCCACCTCGCCGGGCAAGACCGCAGCGCTGCGACGGTGCCGCCGGGCCTGACCGTCGGTGTCGTCACTGTCTACGTGGCCGAGCTTGCCGGGCGGCTCGACGTGCCGCAGTTCGACCTGGCGCTGCTCTATTCGGCCCGCACCGCGGCGCAGTTCGACACGCTGTTCGCCGGCGACCGCAGCGGCATCGTGGTAGCGGCGCTGAGCCCCGCGGTCGCGGCGGCAGCCAGCCCCGGCTGGGGGCGCGTCGCGGTCGCCGCCGAACCGACCGAGGCGGCGCTCTTTGCCGCCGCCGGGCTGACGTGCGACAACCTCGGCCAAGATGGATGACAGCGACCCAAAGGACGCCACCGACCGGTTCCGCGCGCGCGTCGCTGCGCGGCCGATCCCGCTGACTCCGCCGCCGCGGCGCAGCGTCGGGGCGTGGGTACTGGCGGCGCTGCTGCTGGTGTTTGCGCTCGGTCTGATCGCCAATCCGTGGTTCGAGCGGAGCGTTCGCCAGTATCTGCCGGGGTTCGAGACGCTCGACGCCAGCGGCTCCGACGTGATCGCGATGCGCGCCCAGGTTGCGGCGCTCGATGCCCGGCTGCGCGCCGTCGAGGTGCGGCCCGCACAGCGCCTCGCCGCGCCGGTGAGCGGCGCCAACGAGCGCGTCGCGGCGGTCGAGGCGCGGCTCGACGGGCTGGAACGGACAGCGAGCGCGGGGACGGCGCGGATCGATACGCTGACCAGCGGCGTCGCGGCGCTGACCGGGCGGGTCGATGCCAATTCGGGCCAGATCGTGATGACGCTGCAGGCGGCACGTGCCGACGCCGACCGTGCGCAAGAGGCGCTGATCGTGCTGTCGGCGCGCCGCGCCGTCGAGCGCGGGCGCGCCGCGCCGGGCCTGGCGCAGCCACTGCGGGAATTGTTCGGGCAGCGCGCGTCGCCATCGGTCGAGGCGGTGGCGGCGCTGACCACCGCGCCGGTATCGCTCGCCGGCCTGCGCTCCGGTCTTGCGCGGCTGCGCGGCGGCACGGCGGCGAGCGGCAGCTGGTGGGATAATCTCACCGCCGGGCTCGCCGACATCGTCACGGTCCGGAACCGCGCGCCCGGCGGCGGCGATGCGCTGAGCCAGGCCGATGCCGCGCTGGCGGCGGGCGACGTGGCGCGGGCGGTGGCGCTGGTCGAGCGCGAGCCGGTGTCGGCGGCGCGCGACTCCTGGCTGGCCCCGGCGCGGCGGCTGCGTGCCGGTCTGGCAGGCCTCGCCGTGCTGGAGGAAGCGGCGGTGGCGGTGCGCCCGGCGGCTAGTCCCTGAGCTCGGCCTCCAGCCGGTCGCGCAGGCGGCGCATCGCCAGCCACACGGTCAGCACCAGGAGCGGTGCCAGCACGCCCGTCGCCAGCGTCGCGTCGAAACCCGGGCGGGCATGCTCGACGCCCTTGAAGGCATAGGCTGCGAGGCTGAGCAGATAGTAACTGATCGCCGCCACCGACAGGCCCTCGACCAGCCGCTGCAGGCGCAGCTGGATCTGAGCGCGCCGGTCCATCGACGCCAGCAGGCCGGCATTGGTGGTCTCCGCCGCGACGCCGACCCTCGTGGCGAGCATCTGGCCGGTGCGCGCGATGCGGTCGATGGCGTCGCGTTCGCGCGCCGCCACCGTGTCGCAGGTCCGCATGGCGGGGGCGAGCCGGCGCTCCATGAACGCGCCCAGCGTCTGCAGGCCCGCGATCGGCGTCTCGCGCAGCGCCGCCACCCGGTCGCGGACGATGTCGTGATAGGCAGTGCCAGCCCCGAAGCGGAAGCTCGTCCGGACGTTCAGGGCCTCCGCCTCGCCCGCCAGCACGACCAGCTTGGCGAGCAGGCGGCGGTCGTCGTCGACGCCGGTGTCGTGCGCCAGTTGCGCCGCCAACTCGCTCGCCGCCACTTCGATCCGCGCCAGTTCGCGGCCCGCCGAACGGGCGACGGGAAAGGCGAGCAGCGCCATCAGCCGGTAGGTTTCGACCTCGAGCAGCCCCAGCGCCAGCCGTCCGGCGCGCGCCGGGTCGTCGCCGTTGTCGAGCAGGAAATAGCGAGTCATTCCCGCCGCATCGGGCCGCAGGTCGGTGAACACGCTGGCGGCCCCGTCAAGCAAGTGCGCGCCGATGGCGTCGCCGCCGAGCAGCGCCGACACGCTCGCGGCGCTTTCACCGGTGCGGAGGTCCAGCGTCGTCGCCACCAACAACTCGCCGGGCAACGCTTCGAGCCACGCCCGCGGCGCACGGTCGTGGGCGTCCTCAAGGAACGGGTGACTGCGGTTCGACGACCGGAAAAAGGTCCAGGTCGAGAATTCGGTATGCCGCTCCCAACGCAGCGACCAATTGCCGGCATCGAGCGCGCACCAGCGCGAGTCCGCCCCCGGCTCGGCATGGCCGACCTCGCGGCACAAGGCCGCCATATGCTCGCGGTCGGCGGCCAGCCCGTCCTCGCCCGACAGCGTCGCCAGCCGGGTCGCGACCATCGGGCTGACCAGCGGCGTGTAGGGCCGCGCATGCGCCTCGGCGAGCAGCGCGGCGCGATCGGGATGGAAATGCCAGTGATTTGCCACAGGCATCATTCTAGCCGTGCGTTACGGTAGCGCTAGGTCGCAGTTGCTGCGCGGTTTCGACACGGTTCAGGAACATTGCCGCATTGGGGTGATTGTGTATCACTGCACGCTGGAACGACCTTGGGAGAGAATATGACCGACGTCCGCTTGATCGTTGCCGCCGCAGCGCTATTCGCCGCCGCGCCGGCGCTCGCCGCGCTGCCGCAGGCCGCCGCCACCACCGCCATGCCGAAAGGTGTCGCGGCCAACGGTGCCAAGCTGTTCGTGGCGTGCAAGACCTGCCACGTCACCACCGCGGGCGTAAACCGCATCGGGCCGTCGCTGCATGCCGTCGTCGGCCGCAAGGCGGGCACGATCCCCAATTTCAACTACTCGGCCGCCAACAAGGCCAGCGGCCTAGTGTGGACCCCGGCGGAACTGTTCGTATATCTCGAGAATCCGCGCAAGGTCATCCCGGGTACGAAGATGAGCTACGCCGGCATGAAGAAGCCGCAGGACCGCGCCGACCTGATCGCCTATCTGCAGACGCAGAAGTAAGCCTTACACCCGCCGCTTCAGGCGGCGGGACAGGTCCCACAGGTGGACGGGCAGGCTGAGCGCCAGCCAGCCCGCCACCCAGGGCCAACTGTCCCCGGTCAGCGCCGCGCGCAGCGCCAGCAGGATCGGCACGGCGGGCAGCAGTGCCGGGATGACGTCGGTCCGCCGCCGGGCCGCTAACCAGACGGCCTCGAGCCCCAGCACTCCCAGCACGGCGTCGACGGCGTGACCTTCCACGAAGAACGCCGCGACGGCCGCGCTCAATTCGCCGCCGCGGACTTCGGCTTGCCGATCGACTGGATGAGGTGAAGCGTGTCCTTGATGAAGATCTTGACATGCGCGACAGGATCGCGCCGGACTAGTGCTTTGTTCATATAGGCTTCCCAGGTCAGCTTCTGAACGTCAGGATCCTCGCACATCTTGACGAAGCGCTCGCGGCGCTTGTCGGACGAGTACCAGAAATACTGCATGATCCCGAGCACCCGGAAGACCGTGCCGTGCGCCTTCATGAAGCGCTTGCGGGCGGTGCGAAGCGCGCGGGCGTCGCCGGTGACGAGGAACTGCCCGACCGCCTGCGCCGCGAGGTCGCCGCAGGTCATGGCGTAATAGATGCCTTCCCCCGACGCCGGGGCGACGACGCCGGCGGCATCGCCCGCGACGATGATGTCGCGACCGTTGTCCCAGCGCTTCAGAGGCTTCAACGGGATCGGCGCGCCTTCGCTGCGGATCGTTTCCTGCACATCGAGGCCGGTATCGGCGCGCAGCCGCTTGACCGCATCGCGCAACGCAAAGCCCTTGTCGGCGCTGCCGACGCCGATCGACGCCTGGTCACCGTGCGGGAAGATCCAGGCGTAGAAATCGGGCGACAACTTGCCTTGGTAATAGACATCGCAGCGGGCGCGGTCGAAGGCGTTGGTGTCCCCCTTCGGCGAGGCGACGACCTCGTGATAGGCGAACACGCACGGCATCCGCTCGGCACCCTTTAGCGTCGCGCGGGCGACGCCGGAACGCGCGCCGTCGCAACCGACCACGGCCTTCGCCCGGACCTGCTCGAGCGCACCACCGCGGCTGCGGCGGTAGTTGACCACCGCGGCGCCCTCGGCGTCACGGGTGATGCTTTCGAAGGTGCCGGTGCGCCGCTCCGCCCCCGTGGTCGCGGCGCGAACCCGCAACCACTCGTCGAACTCGCCGCGGTCGACCATGCCGACGGTGCCCTCGCCGACCGGCATGTCGACGGTCTTGCCCGATGGCGCAATCATCCGCGCCAAGCTCGACTTGCCGACGATGAGATGGTCGGGAATGTCGAACTCGCGGATCGCCACCGGCGGCACCGCGCCGCCGCACGGCTTGATGCGCCCGGCGCGGTCGAGCAGCAGCACCTTGTGACCGGCCCTGGCCAGCGTCGTTGCCGCGGTCGCCCCCGAGGGGCCGCCGCCGATCACCACCGCATCGAACGTCTCGGTCATATTCCCGCTCCCACCATCTCGCGCGGTTCGCCGCGCGCCACCATTCCGATCCGCATCGCGAGCGCCGCGGCGGCGACGAACAGCCCCGCTTCAGCAGCGAACACCATTGCGAACGCCTGCGGCGCATCGCCGGTCAGCGCGCGCAACGTGTCGACGCCCGCCGCCCCGAGAAAGCCGCCGCTGCCGAACGCCACCGCCTGCGCCGCGCCCCAGACGCCCATCCGCACGCCTTCGCGGCCCGGCCCCTCGGCACCTGCAAGGCTCATCATCGAGCCGATCGCGGCGACCGCGAAGACGCCGTTGGCGAAGCCGAGCGCCGCGACATTGGCGGTCAGCGGCCAGTCGCCGCCAATGCGCGCCGCCATTGCCAAGCCCGCCAGCGCCACCGCCGAACCGATGCAGCCCGCCACCGTCCAGCCGCGCATCCACCCGGCGGCTCGCGAGAAGGCATTGCCGCCGATGCCGGCGAGCAGCATGCCGGCCAGTATGCCGCCGTGCTGGATGCCCGACAGGCTGGTCGACTGGCCCGGCGTCAGGCCGAAGCGCAGACCCGCGAACGGCTCCAGGATCAGGTCCTGCGCCGAATAGGCGAGCATTGACAGGAAGACGAAGACGGTGAAGCGCCGGGCGTGGGGATCGGCCCAAATCTCGGCGAGCGCCGCCTTGAACGATTGCCCCACTTCGCCGTGGACGGCGACGGGGCGGGCGCGCTCGACGCCCCGGATGGCCAGCAACGCGACGGCGACAGCGGCCAGCACGACCCCGGCGACGACCTGGATCAGCCGCTCGGGCGAAAACGGCTCGATCAGTCTGCCCGCGATGCCCGCGGTGCCGGCGATCCCGGCGATCATCATGATCCAGGTCATCGCCGCGGCGGCGGGGCGCCGGGCGGGCGCGACCTCGCTCGCAAGCAGCGCCAGCAGCGAGGTGCCGGCCGCGCCGACGCCGGCGCCGATCAGGCTGAAGGCTATCACCGCCAGCACCGGCCCCGCGATGGGCCGGCTGCTCATCATTAGCGTCGCATCGGTGGCGAGCATCGCGCCCAGCGCCAGGCAGGCCATGCCGGCGGCGATCCACGGGCTGCGCCGCGCCCCCTTGTCCGACCCGTGGCCCCAGTGCGGCCGCGTCATCTGCACCGCATAATGCCAAGCGACGAGCCCGGCCGGCAGCGTCGCGGGCAGCGCGTATTCGACGACCATGACGCGATTGAGCAGCGATGTCGCCAGCATGACGATCGCGCCGATCGACGCCTGCACCAGCCCGAGCCGCGCGATACCGGGCCAGGACAGGCCGTTCACGGCGCGATCCCGAAGGCGGTGGCCAGCATGCCGAGGACGTAGAGCGTCACTCCGGTGCCGTTGTACCACGGCGCGTACTTGCGCGGGTTCTGAACCAGTCGCTGCATGCAGGCGAGCTGCAAGCCAATCACCACGATGATGACCAGGCCGGTCCAGTCGCGGCCCCACTCGAACAGCAGCGCTGCGACCGCCACCTGCGGCACGATCATCACCACGCAAGCGAGCCGCGCCGCATTCTCGACGCCGAGCGTGACCGGAAGCGAGGCGAGGCCCATCGCCTTGTCACCCTCGACTGCCTTGAAATCGTTGAGCGTCATGATCCCGAATGCGCCGAGGCTGTAGAGCAGAATGGCGATCAGCACCGGCACCTGCGGCAGTGTCCCGGTCATCGCGCTGGCACCGGTGAACCATGCCAGCCCCTCATAACTGAACGCGCAGGCCAGCGGCCCCCACCAGCCGCTCTGCTTCAGCCGGAACGGCGGCGCGCTGTACGCCCAGCCGGAGGCCAGCCCGGCGACGGTGGCGACCAGCACCCAGGGGCCGATGAGGGCCCCGACCGCCAGCGACACCAGGCTGCCGGTGATGGCGATATAGAGGCCCCAACGGCCGGGGATGCGGCCCGACGGGATCGGCCGGTTGGGCTCGTTGATCGCGTCGACCTCGCGGTCGAACCAGTCGTTGACGGCCTGACTGGTGCCGCAGACGATCGGCCCGGCGAGCAACATCCCGGCGACGAGGAACGGCCAGCGTTCGCTGAGCGACACGCCCGACGACACAACGCCGCACATGAACGCCCACATCGGCGGAAACCAGGTGACCGGCTTCAGCAGTTCCAGTACATCGCGCGGACGCGGGTAGGCTGGACGAACAAGCGTGGCGACGGCTTCAGCCATGGTCGAAGGCTATGCTTGACGCTTGGAAGCGTCAACCGGGCTGGACACTATTTCGCGGTTTTCCCGACGCCGGGGACCAGCATGCCGACGCGGCGCTTATAGTCGCGATACTCGTCGCCGAAGAGCGCGGTCAGGTCGCGCTCTTCGTGGCCGATAGCGATGACGACATAGAGCGTCATGCCTACGGCGAGCAGCAGGTGGCCCCAGGTCATCACCGGCGTCGCCCAGAAGGCGATGATAAAGCCGGCGTAGAGCGGATGGCGCACCGACTTGTAGAGCAGCGGCGTTCGGAACCGCGGAGCCTGCGCCTCGCGCTGCTTCAGGTTGAGCCAGGCCTGGCTCAGGCCCAACAGCTCGAAGTGGGAGATCAGGAAGGTCGAGACCAGCACGACCAGCCAGCCGAGTGCGAAAAACCCCCACATCGTCCACTCAGCCCACGGTGCGCGGATGTGCCACAGCTCGCCAGGGATCGGCCGCCAGCCGGCGACGAGCACGACCAGCACGAGGCTGGACGCGACGACATAGGCGCTGCGCTCGGCGACAGTGCCGACGATTCGCGTCCAGTGCCGCTTGAAGGATGGCCGCGCCATGACGCTGTGCTGGATACCGAACAGCGCGATCAGGACGGTGTCGACGACCAGCGCCACCGCCAGCGGCGAGGCGGGGCCACGGTCGACCGTCACCGGCACCCACGGCAGGTCGCCGACGAACGCGACGAGGTACAGGAATGTCGCGAAGAACAACAGGTAGGCGGCGATGGCGAAGGCGAAGATAAGAAGTCGGCCCATGGCGTGGCGGCTAGCGAACCGTGTCGCCTGCGTATTGGACGGAAACGACCAAACTCACTCTTCCCCCGCTCCCGGCAGGTTGCCGAGGCCGTGGCGATGGAGCTTGGAATAGAGGCTCTGGCGGCTGAGCCCGAGGATTTCGGCAGCACTCGCCCGGTTGTCGGCGGTGTAGGTCAGCGCTGCCTCGATGCATAGCCGCTCGATCAGGTCGGTCGATTCGCGCACGATGTCCTTCAGCGGCACGCGGCCGACGAGTTCGGTCAGCTGTTCGACCGAGCGCGGCAAGGCGCGGCCGGCGGGCTCGATGTCGAGGCGCGCGCGGCGGGCGGTGCGCAGCGAGAAGCCGAAACACGGGTGCGCGGCATCGCCGGCCAGCACCGCCGAGACCTCGACCTCCTCCTCCGCCCCGTGATGGCCACGCACGATGGTGGCAAAGTTGCGGACCGCGCCGTGGTCCTTCAGTTGCTGGACGAGGACGCCGAGGTCGATGCCGGGACGCCCGACGAAACGCGACAGCGCCGCGCCTCGCAACGCCGAGCGACGGGCGCTCTCGGTCAGGTCGAGGAAGGCGGCGTTCTCCGTAACGATGTCGAGGTTCTCGTCGGTCAGCACGAAGGCGTCGGGCAGCCGGTCGAGCACGTCGAGCAGGCGACGGTCGGCGGTATCGGTGGCGGGCGTGCCGCCGGCCGCGGTCAGCCGGACAAGGAAATAACTGCCGCGGTCCTGACGGAACAACGTCGCCGACAGTTCGCAGGTCGTGCCGTGCGCGGTCTCGACCGTGACCGGCGCACCCTGCTCGGCCGCGGCGACCGCGCCGAGCAGCGTCAGCGCCGTGTCGCGCGCACTGTCGGCGAGCTGTGCCACGAACGCCTGGCCGGTCAAATGCTCGTTGCCGCCGGCCAGTACCCGTGCCGCCGGATTGGCCTCGGTGATCCGCCGGGTCGCGGTATCGACGATGAACACCGCCTCCGACGACTGGTCGAACAGCATTCGGTAGCGCGTCTCCATCTGGCGCAGCCGGACGTAATCGCGCTCCATCGACTGCTGCGCCGACAACAGGCGCTGCTGCAGCGCCGCGGCGGCGCGCATGTCGCGGCCGATGGCGATGACCCGCCCATCCCGGGCCGCGTCGATGGCGAGATAGCGAATCGGCACCTCGGCACCGTGCAGCGGATGGTTGACTTGGCGCCAGCGCGCCGGACCGCGCGCCGGGGCGTCGCGCAGCATCTCCTCGACCTTGGCGCGGCTGTCGGGGGTGACGATATCGACCCATGGCTGGTCGATCCATGATTCGAAGCCGTCGCCGGTCAGGTCGCCGCTGCCCAGCGCGACGTCGCGGATGACGCCGCCACCATCGACCACCAGCGCGACATCCCCCGACGCGGCGATCACGCGGGCGGCAAGATCGGCATCGACCCCGGCGAATAGCGAAGCACCGGCGCGGAACGGCACCGCAGCGGCGAGCGAGGCCGACAGGTCCACGGCCTCAGCCGGTTTGTCGAGCGGCGCGGCTAGGCACGCGAGGCGACCGGATGCTCGGCATCGTGTATAAGGCCTTCAACCAGCGTCTCCGCAATTATCACCGCCTGCCGACCATCGGCGGCGGTCGCGTCCGCGCCGCATTCAATCGCCCACTCGGGGTGATCGACGAAAACCTTGCCCCCGACCATGATGCCGATGTTGGGATTGCGCGAATGCGTACGTAGCGCCGAAATGATGCGCGGCAAGTCCCCCAAGTGTTCATCGGTCGCAAGGGTCAGTCCGACCAGCTCGAACCACCGCTTGCCGACAAGGCCGATCAGCTCGGCTTCGCTGACCCCGGGCTCGCTGGCGGTGGTCCAGCCGGCGCGGCGGAAGAATTCCTCGACCATCAGCGAGCCGAACCCATGCTGCTCGCCGGGCATTGGTGCGAACAGGGCGCGGCGCTCGCCACCGCGGCGTTCGGCCGCACCGGGATTTCGCGCTCCGAGTTCATGGACGATTTCCTGCAGCCGCCACAGCGCCATCGTCACATCGACGAAGTCGCAGGCATCGGCGTCCCAAAGCTCACCGAGGTGCCGTGCGGCGGGCGCGAGAATGTCGAGGAAGATCGCGTCGATGCTGACGCCGCGTGCCAGCTGGGCGTCGATCTCGACCACCAGCGCGTACGCCTCGTTGTTCAGTGCGGCGACGGCAAAGCTCTCCGCCGTGCCTTCGGTGACGGGGGCAGCGACGAGCGTGAGATGCGGCGTTCCGCTCGGCAGGGCGCGATGCGCCAGCAGCAGGCGCGGAATGATCTCGCCTTCGATAAGCCGCTGCAGCGCATGTGGCGACAGCTCGGCCTGACCCTGCATTAGATCCTGCATCGAAGCCATTGTCGGCCTCCCCCGGCTAGATGCACGTCCTACGTTCCCACCCGCGTACAGCTGCCGGTTACCGGTCTCGCTAACGACGAATCGCCTGAAGCTACGCCCACCTCCAAGACCACGCAATCCCATCACCGCATTGACGCCGAAAACGCGCTGACTGTCAATTTTGCCTTACGTCCAATCCAATTGACACCGGTGTTCGCAATGCTAGGCTCACCATAACGATCATCGAAATCGGGCCTGACAACGATGCGCAATGAGGGCGGAAGGGGAGGCGGCAAGACAGTGACGGCGCTTTATACCCCCGCCGAACGCATCCGCCGCGACGCGACCAAGTGGACCCTGGTCCAGGGCCTGCTCGCGCCGGTTCAGTTCCTCGCCTTCGCGGTCAGCCTGGTACTGGTGGTGCGCTATCTGCAGACCGGCAGCGGCGAGACCGCCGCGACCGTGTCGATCGTGGTCAAGACGCTGCTGCTCTACACCATCATGATCACCGGCTGCATCTGGGAGAAGGTGGTTTTCGGCAAGTATCTGTTCGCGCCCGCCTTCTACTGGGAGGACGTGTTCTCGATGCTCGTGCTGGCGCTGCACACCGCCTATCTCTGGTGCCTGTCCACCGGCGCGCTGGGCGTCGAGGGCCAGATGTGGCTCGCGCTCGCCGCCTATGCCACCTACGTCGTCAACGCGACGCAGTTCATCCTGAAGCTGCGCGCCGCGCGGCTGCAGGGCATCGCTCCCGAGGGAGCGATCGCCGCATGAACACCGCTCTCGCCGCTGCCGCCGCACCCCGCCCGATCCTGCGCGAGCGTGGCCAGCGCGAGGTGTTCTGCGGCCTGACCGGCATCATCTGGCTGCACCGCAAGGTCCAGGACGCTTTCTTCCTGGTCGTCGGCAGCCGCACCTGCGCCCACCTGCTGCAATCGGCCGCCGGCGTCATGGTGTTCGCCGAACCGCGCTTCGCCACCGCGATCATCGAGGAGCGCGACCTCGCCGGCCTCGCCGACGCCAACGAGGAACTCGACCGCGTCGTCACCCGGCTGCTGGAGCGGCGGCCGGAGATTAAATTGCTGTTCCTGGTCGGCTCGTGCCCCAGCGAAGTCATCAAGCTCGACCTCAGCCGCGCCGCCGCCCGCCTGTCCGAGTCGCAGCCCGGCGTCCGCATCCTGAACTACTCCGGCAGCGGCATCGAGACGACCTTCACGCAGGGCGAGGACGCCTGCCTCGCCGCGCTGGTCCCGGCCTGCCCGGTCGCGCCGACCAACGATCGCCGCCTGCTCATCGTCGGCGCGCTGCCCGACATCGTCGAGGACCAGTTCCGCCGCCTGTTCGCGGAGATCGGCATCGCGCGCATCGACTCGCTGCCGCCGCGCCGCGCCAAGGACCTGCCGGAGATCGGGCCAGGCACCGTGTTCCTGCTCGCCCAGCCGTTTCTCGGCGACACCGCGCAGGCGCTCGAGGATCGCGGCTGCAAGCATCTGCCCGCGCTGTTCCCGTTCGGCGCCGAGGGCACGACCGCCTGGCTGCACGCCGCGGCCCAGGCCTTCGGCATCGACGAGATGCATTTCCGCGCCGTCATCGCGCCCGGCCGGGCGCGGGCCAAGCGCGCGCTCGAGCGCCACGCCCAGCGGCTGAACGGCAAGACCATCTTCTTCATGCCCGATTCGCAGCTCGAGGTGCCGCTGGCGCGCTTCCTGGCTAACGAACTCGGCATGACGCCGCTCGAGGTCGGCACGCCGTACCTGCACCGCGCCCACATGGCCGATGAACTCGCGGCGCTCCCCGCCAACGTGCTGGTCAGCGAAGGCCAGGATGTCGACAAGCAGCTTGACCGGGTCCGTGGGTGCCGCCCCGACATCACCGTCTGCGGGCTCGGCCTCGCCAACCCGCTGGAGCGCGAGGGCCTGACGACCAAATGGTCGATCGAGCTGGTGTTCTCACCGGTGCATGGCTTCGACCAGGCCGGCGATCTCGCCGAACTGTTCGCCCGGCCGCTGGTGCGCCGCGAAAAGGTTGCGAGCCTGCCCGTGAGCGTACCATGCAGCTGACGGTGTGGACCTACGAAGGTCCGCCGCATGTCGGCGCGATGCGCGTCGCCACCGCGATGGAGGGCGTCCACTACGTGCTCCACGCGCCGCAGGGCGACACCTACGCCGACCTGCTGTTCACGATGATCGAACGCCGCGGTAAGCGCCCGCCAGTAACCTACACCACTTTCCAGGCGCGCGACCTCGGCACCGACACCGCCGAGCTGTTCCAGAGCGCGGCGCGCGACGCCTACGAGCGGTTCTCGCCGAGCGCGATGATCGTCGGCGCGTCGTGCACCGCCGAGCTGATCCAGGACGATCCCGCCGGCCTCGCCACCGCGATGAACCTGCCGATTCCGGTCATCCCGCTCGAGCTGCCGAGCTACAGCCGCAAGGAATGCTGGGGCGCGAGCGAGACCTTCTACCAGCTGGTCCGCACTCTCGCCGACAAGGACCTGCGGCCGGCGCCGATGGATGGCCGTCGCCCGCGCGCCAACCTGCTCGGCCCGACCGCGCTCGGGTTCCGCCACCGCGACGATGTCGTCGAGGTGACCCGGGTGCTGAACGACATCGGCGTCGATGTCGCCGTCGTCGCGCCGCTCGGGGCCTCGCCCACCGACCTCGCGCGCCTCGGGGCAGCCGATTTCAACGTGCTGATGTACCCGGAGACCGGCGATACCGCGGCGCGCTGGCTGGAAAAGACGCTCGGCCAGAAGTTCACCCGGACCGTGCCGATTGGCATCGGCGCGACCAACGAGTTCATCGCCGAGGTCTGCGGCCTCGCCGGCCTGCCGGTGCCGCCGGTTCCCGCCGATTCGCGCATGCCGTGGTGGTCGCGGTCGGTCGACTCGACCTACCTGACCGGCAAGCGCGTCTTCATCTTTGGCGACGGTACCCACGCGGTCGCCGCTGCCCGCGTCGCTAGCACGGAGCTCGGTTTCGAGGTCGTCGGGCTGGGCTGCTACAACCGCGAGTTCGCCCGCGAAATCCGCGAGGCGGCGAAGCTTTACGGCGTCGAGCCGCTGATCACCGACGACTATCTGGCGGTCGAGCAGGCCATCGCCGACGCCAACTGCGAGTTGGTGCTTGGCACCCAGATGGAGCGCCACATCGCCAAGCGGCTGCGTATTCCCTGCGCGGTGATCTCGGCCCCGGTGCACGTCCAGGATTTCCCGGCGCGCCACAGCCCGCAGATGGGCTTCGAAGGCGCCAACGTCCTGTTCGACACCTGGATACACCCGCTGGCGATGGGGCTGGAGGAGCACCTCCTGACCATGTTCCGCGACGATTTCGAGTTCAACGACGCCGCCGGGGCGAGCCATCTCGGCGGCCACGGCGCGGCAGCACCGGCAAGCGCCCCCGTAGCCGAGCCGGCCGAGGCCACGATCGCCCCCGCCGCCGACATTCAGGCGGGCGGCTGGACCCCCGATGCCGAGAAGGAGCTGATGAAAATCCCCTTCTTCGTGCGCGGCAAGGCACGTCGGAATACCGAGGCCTACGCCGCCTCGAAGGGCATGTCGGCTATCACGCTCGACACGCTGTACGAGGCGAAGGCCTATCATGCGCGCTGACGCAGCTCCGAAACCGCTGGTCCACGTCACCATCGTGACGCTCGACAACCACCTGTCCGGCGCCGCCGAACGCGCCGCGGTCGAACTGGCCAAGGACGGCATCGCCGTCCACTTCCACGCGGCGGCCGACTTCGCCTCCGATCCGCACGAGCTGGCGCGCGCCAAGTCCGACATCGCGCGCGGCGACATCGTCGTCTCGACGATGCTGTTCCTCGAGGATCACATCCGCGCCGTGCTGCCGGCGCTCCAGGCGCGGCGCGAGGACTGCGACGCGATGCTCGGGCTGATGAGCGACGGCGACGTGGTTCGCCTGACCAAGCTCGGCGGCTACCGCATGGACGCCCCCGCCAAGGGCCCGCTGGCGCTGCTGAAAAAACTGCGCGGCTCGTCGAAGCCGGGAGCCTCGTCGGGCGAGAAGCAGATGCGGATGCTGAAGCGCCTGCCCAAGATTCTGCGCTTCATCCCGGGCGCGGCGCAGGACGTGCGCGCCTATTTCCTGACCCTGCAATACTGGCTGTCGGGCTCCGACGAGAATGTCGTCGAGATGGTCCGCGCGCTGGTCGACCGCTATGCCGCTGGTGACCGCGCGAGCCTCAAGGGCACGCTGAAGCCGCAGCCGCCGCGCGAATATCCCGAAGTCGGCGTTTATCACCCCGAACTCGCGGGCCGCATGGGCGAGCATCCGGCCAAGCTGCCGCCGGTCGCCGCGCCGGTCGCTACCGTCGGGCTGCTGTTGCTGCGTTCCTATGTGCTCGGCCACGACAGCCAGCACTACGACGGCGTCATCCGGGCGTTCGAAGCGAAGGGTATCAGGGTTATCCCGGCGTTCGCGAGCGGCCTCGACTCGCGCCCGGCGATCGAGAAATACTTTCTGAAGGATGGCGTTTCTACGATCGACGCGCTGGTCTCGCTGACCGGGTTCAGCCTGGTCGGCGGTCCGGCCTACAACGACAGCGCTGCGGCCGAGGAAATCCTCACCAAGCTGGACGTGCCCTACATCGCCGCCCACCCGCTCGAGTTCCAGACGCTCGAGACCTGGGGTGCCAGCCGCCAGGGCCTGCTGCCGCTCGAGGCGACGATCATGGTCGCGATCCCCGAGCTCGACGGCGCCACCGTGCCGACGATCTTCGGCGGGCGTTCGGACGGCGCGGGCTCCGCCTGCACCGGTTGCGCCAACGCCTGCATCTTCCCGTCCGGTGGCCTGGTCCGCGAGATGCGCGCCTGCCCGGAGCGGGCCGGGGCGCTTGTCGCCAAGGTCGCCAAGCTTGCCGCGCTGCGCCGCTCGGAGCGGGCGGAGCGCCGCATCGGCATCATCCTGTTCAACTTCCCGCCCAACGCCGGCGCGACCGGCAGCGCTGCCTTCCTGTCGGTGTTCGAGAGTGTCCAGAACACGCTGACCGCGATGAAGGCCGCGGGTTATTCGGTCGACGTCCCCGCCGACACCGACGCGCTGCGCGACGCCATCCTCAACGGCAATGCCGGGCGCTACGGGGCGGACGCCAACGTCCATGTCCGCATCCCCGCCGACGAGATGGTGCGCCGCGAGCCGTACCTCGCCGAGATCGAGGCGCAATGGGGCGCGGCGCCCGGCAAGGCGCAATCCGACGGCCGCAGCGTCTTCGTGCTGGGTGCGCAGTTCTGCAATGTCTTCGTCGGCGTACAACCGGCCTTCGGCTACGAGGGCGACCCGATGCGGTTGCTGTTCGAGGGCCGCTTCTCGCCGACCCACGCCTTCTCGACCTTCTACCGCTGGCTGCGCGAGGATTTCGCTGCCCACGCGGTGCTGCACTTTGGCACCCACGGCGCGCTGGAGTTCATGCCCGGCAAGCAGACCGGGCTGAGCGCCAAGTGCTGGCCGGAGCGGCTGATCGGCGACCTGCCGAACTTCTACCTCTACGCCGCCAACAACCCCAGCGAGGGCACACTCGCCAAGCGCCGGTCGGGCGCAACGCTGATCTCCTACCTGACCCCGCCGGTCAGCGCGGCGGGCCTCTATAAGGGCCTTGTCGACCTCAAGGCGAGTCTCGACCGCTGGCGGACCACCGTCCCGGAAGCCGTGACCGAGCGCGACGGGCTGGCGGTGATGATCGCGGAGCAGGCGGCGCGCCTCGACCTCGACGGCACCGACATCGAGGCGCTGTCGGCCAAGGTCTACGAGCTCGAGGAGACGCTGATCCCCTTCGGCCTGCACGTTGTCGGCAAGCCGCTCGACGCGGCCGAGCGTCAGTCGATGATGGCGGCGATGGACCCCGGCGCGGGCCACGACATGGCGGCGCTCGACCAGCTGCTGTCGGTCGACCACGAGCTCGCCGGCATCGTCCGGGCGCTCGACGCGCGCTATGTCCCGCCGGTCGCTGGCGGCGACGTGCTGCGCAACCCCGAGATCGCGCCGACCGGGCGCAACGTCCACGGCTTCGATCCCTTCCGCCTGCCGAGCAATTTCGCGGTCAGCGAGGGCCGGGCGCAGGCCGAGGGGCTGATTGCCCGCCACCTGCTCGATGGCGGCAAGTATCCCGAGAGCGTCGGCATGATCCTGTGGGGCACCGACAACCTGAAGTCCGAGGGCGCGCAGCTGGCGCAGGTGCTGGCCTTGATCGGTTGCCGCCCGCGCTTCGACAGCTATGGCCGGCTGGCCGGGGCCGAGCTGGTGCCTTTGGCCGAACTCGGTCGCCCGCGCATCGACGTGGTGGTGACCTTGAGCGGCATCTTCCGCGACCTGCTGCCGCTGCAGACCCGGATGCTCGCCGAGGCGGCATGGCTGGCGGCGACCGCCGACGAACCGGTCGAGCAGAACTTCGTGAGGAAGCACAGCCTGGCGCACGCAGAGGCGCATGGCTGCGACCTCGAAACTGCGGCGCTCCGGGTGTTCTCCAATGCCGAGGGTTCTTACGGTGCCAACGTCAATTTGATGATCGACGGCTCAACCTGGGACGGCGGTGATGACTTGGCTGATAGTTTCGAGCGCCAGAAGGGTTTCGCCTATGGCCGGTCGGGCGAGCCCAAGCGCCAGGCGGCGCTGCTGAAGAGCGCGCTGGCTGGCGTCGACTTCGCCTACCAGAACCTCGAATCGGTTGAGCTGGGCGTCACCTCGGTCGACCAGTATGTCGATGCGCTGGGCGGCATGAGCCGCGCCGTCACCCGGGCGCGCGGCGGCGAGGCGGCCCCGGTTTATATCTGCGACTCGACGCAAGGCGCGAACAAGGTCCGCACCATCGGCGAACAGGTGGCGCTGGAGACCCGCACCCGGATGCTCAACCCGGCGTGGACCGAGAGCATCCTCGCGAGCGGTTTCGAAGGCGTCCGCAGCATCGAGGCACAGCTGACCACGACGATGGGCTGGCAGGCGACCACCGGCGGCGTCGACGCCTGGGTCTTCCAGCGCACCGCCGAGACCTATGTGCTCGACGACGCGATGCGGGCGCGGCTGGCCGACCTCAACCCCAAGGCGTCGTCGCGCATGGCGGGCCGCCTGATCGAGGCGTGCGAGCGCGACCTGTGGAAGCCCGACGCGGCAACCCTGAGCGCGCTGCACGCGGCCTACGACGATCTCGAAGACCGGCTCGAAGGCGTCGCGAAAGCGGCCTGAAGGATAGATAGATGGCACTCCTCGACCTTGATCGCCCCGAAACCAGCCGCCCCGACGGCGAGGGCTCGGTACAGGTAAAACTCGATCCCGCCGAGAAGATCACCAATGCCAAGGTGTTCGCGGTCTATGGCAAGGGCGGCATCGGCAAGTCGACGACCAGCTCCAACCTGAGCGCCGCCCTGTCGCTGCTCGGCAAGAAGGTCCTGCAGATCGGCTGCGACCCGAAGCACGACAGCACCTTCACGCTGACCAAGAAGCTGATGCCGACCGTCATCGACGTGCTCGAGACGGTCGACTTCCACCACGAGGAGCTGCGCCCCGAGGATTACTGCTTCGAGGGCTTCAACGGCGTCATGTGCATCGAGGCGGGCGGGCCGCCAGCGGGCACCGGCTGCGGCGGCTATGTCGTCGGCCAGACGGTCAAGCTGTTGAAGCAGCACCATCTGCTCGAGGATACCGACGTGGTTATCTTCGACGTGCTCGGCGATGTCGTGTGCGGCGGCTTCGCAGCGCCCCTGCAGCACGCCGAGCGCGCGGTGGTGGTGGCGGCCAACGACTTCGATTCGATCTTCGCGATGAACCGCATCGTCGCCGCCATCAAGGCCAAGTCGAAGAACTACGAGGTCCGCATGGCGGGCGTCATCGCCAATCGCTCGGCCAACACCGACGAGATCGACCGCTTCAACGAGGCGACGGGCCTGAAGCGCCTGGCGCATTTCCCCGACCTCGATGCGATCCGCCGCTCGCGCCTGAAGAAGTGCACGGTGTTCGAGATGGATTCGACGCCGGAACTGGAAGCGGTGAAGCTGGAATATATGCGGCTGGCGGCGGTGCTCTATGCCGGCACCGAAGCCTTGGCGGCGATGCCGATGAAGGACCGCGACATCTTCGAATTCCTGGGCTTCGAATGAGCGGTTCGCCGACCTACGACGCCTATCGCGGTCGGCTCGAAGCCTATTTCGACCGCACCGCGTTCGAGGCCTGGGCAAAGCTGACCAGCGACGCGCCGGTCAGCCGCATCCGTGCCACTGTCCGCGCCGGGCGCGACGAGGTACGCGACCGGCTGCTGTCGTGGCTGCCCGCCGACCTGACCGGCAAGCGCCTGCTCGATGCCGGTTGCGGCACCGGCGCGCTGGCGGTCGAGGCGGCGAAGCGCGGCGCCTCGGTGGTCGCTGTCGATGTCTCGGCGAATCTGGTCAACGTCGCGCGCAAGCGCCTGCCGGCCGGCCTCGACGTCGATTTCCGCGCCGGCGACATGCTCGGCGACCACGGCGACTTCGACCATGTCATCGCGATGGACTCGCTGATCCACTACCGCCGCGCCGATATTGTCGCCGCGGTCACACGCCTGGCCGCCAAGACCCGGGGCAGCATCGCCTTCACCGTCGCGCCGCGCACGCCGATGCTGCTGGCGATGCAGGCGGCGGGCAAGCTGTTCCCCAGCAGCGACCGGTCGCCGGCGATCATCCCCGCCGATCCGCGCCGCCTGATGGCGACACTGGCGCTCATTCCCGGCTGGCAGCCCGGCCGCGACGGCGGCACCTCGACCGGCTTCTACAAGAGCCACGCCGTGGAGATGGTGCGCGGATGATCGCGACGGAACGCCTCGTCCCGCAATGGCGGAAGGTCGCGATGCGCTTTCTGCCGTTCGCCGATGCGGCGACGCCGGAACTGCCGCTGCCGCGCCTGCTGCGCCTGTCGCTGTTCCAGATCACCTGCGGCATGGCCGCGGTGCTGCTCAACGCGACGCTGAACCGGGTGATGATTGTCGAGTTGCACATACCGGCGCTGCTGGTCGCGCTGATGGTCTCGATTCCGCTGCTGTTCGCCCCGGTGCGCGCGCTGATCGGCTTCAAGTCGGACAACCACCGCTCGGCGCTGGGCTGGAAGCGGGTACCGTTCATCTGGTTCGGCACGCTGCTGCATTTCGGCGGCTTCGCGATCCTGCCGTTCGCGCTGATCCTGATGACCGGCCAGGGCCAGGGTTCGGCGAGCTGGGGCTATGCCGGTGCGATCCTCGGCTTCCTGATGGTTGGCGCGGGCACGGCGACGGTCCAGACGGCCGGCCTCGCGCTCGCCACCGACCTCGCGACGCCGGAATCGCGGCCGCGGGTCGTGTCGCTGCTTTATGTCATGCTGCTGGTCGGCATGCTGGTCAGTTCGCTGGTGCTCGGCCGGCTGCTCGCCGACTTTAGCGGCACCCGCCTGGCGCAGGTCGTGCAGGGCGTCGGCCTGGCGACGATGCTGCTCAATCTGTTCGCGCTGTGGGGTCAGGAGCCGCGCAGCCGCAAGCCGGTCGCGCCCGCCGTGGAACCCGATTTCCGCGCCAGCTGGCGGACGTTCGTCGCGGTCCCGCGCCACAAGCGGCTGCTGGTCGCCACCGGCCTTGGCGCGGCGGCGTTCGCCATGCAGGACGTGCTGCTTGAGCCGTTCGGCGGCCAGATCCTCGGCCTGTCCGTCGGTTCGACGACGATGCTCACCGCGCTGTGGGCGATGGGCATGCTGCTCGGCCTCGCGCTGGCGGCGCAGACGCTCGACCGCGACGGCGATCCGCACCGGCTGGCCGGCTACGGCGCGGCGGCGGGGACGCTGGCGTTTGCGCTGGTGATCTTTGCCGGCGCGCTGGGCGAACCCGAGCTGCTGCGTATCGGCGCGGCGGCGATCGGCTTTGGCGGCGGGCTGTTTGCGGTCGGCACGATGACCGCGGCGATGGCGCTGGCCGGGGGCGGCGCGGCGGGCATGGCGCTCGGCGCATGGGGCGCGGTGCAGGCGACCTGCGCGGGCGGTGCCATCCTGATCGGCGGATTGATAAAGGACGCTGTCGGCGGGCTTGCCGCCCGCGGCGATCTCGGGGCCGTGCTGGCCGGGCCGGCAACCGGCTATGCGACCGTATACGCACTTGAAATCCTGTTGTTGTTCATGACGATCGTTGCGCTGGGCCCGCTGGCACGCGCGGTGGGGGGTGAGGCCAGCGGACGTCTGCGGTTCGGCCTTGCCGAATTTCCGGGCTGAAAGGGAGAAACGCCATGAATGTGCAGCTGACACCCGGCCTCGACATCGCCGAACTGGTGCTGTGGGCTTTCTTCCTGTTCTTCCTGGGGCTGATCATCTACCTGCGCCGCGAGGACCGTCGCGAGGGTTATCCGCTGGAGGATGACCTGTCCGGCCGGGTCGAATCGCCCGGCGGAATGTTCGCGATGGCCAAACCCAAGACGTTCAACATGCCGTTCGGCCTGCCCGACGTCGTCGCGCCCGACAACCGGCGCGACTCGATGAAGCTGAACGCCCGCCGGACCTCGGTCTTTGCGGGTTCGCCGATCGAGCCGCTCGGCAATCCGCTGACCGCCGGAGTCGGCCCTGGCGCCTATGCCAACCGCGCCGACCGGCCCGATCTGAACATGGAAGGCCATCCGCGGATCGTGCCGCTGTCGGCCAGTCCCGACTTCTATGTCGCCGCCAAGGACCCGGATATCCGCGGCTACGCGGTGGTCGGCGAGGACCGCGTCGTCGGCGGTACCGTGAAGGACATCTGGGTCGACACCGCCGACCGGCTGATCCGCTATATCGAAGTCGCCACCGGTGACGGCAGCGTGCTGATGCCGATGATGATGACCAAGGTGCAGCGCCGCAACCGCACCGTGCAGGTCGATTCGCTGATGGGCCACCAGATTGCCGGCGCACCGCCGACACCGGCCGGCGGCACCATCACGCTGAAGCAGGAGGAACTGGCGATGGCCTATGTCGGGGCCGGTTACCTGTATGCGACGGCGCGCCGTCAGGAGCCGTGGCTGTGAGCGAATACGAGAATGAGCCGGTCCGCGGTCTGCCGGGCCGCCTGCCACCGGGCGAGACCTTGCTGTGGCAGGGGTCACCCGACTGGCGGCGGCTGGCGCGCGACGCCTTCCACGTTCGCCTGGTCGCGGTCTATTTCGCGGTGCTGCTCGCCTGGGCCGCAATCGACGCGCTGACCGGCTCGGCGACCTCGCCGATCGGGATGGTGACGACCGCGGTGCTCGCGGGGGTGTGCCTCGCTTTGCTGCACGGCCTCGCATGGCTGTCGGCGCGGACCACCGTCTACACGATCACGTCGAAGCGAGTGGTGCTGCGCTTTGGCATGGCGCTGCCGAAATGCGTCAACCTGCCGTTTGTCCAGATCGGCACCGCCCGGCTGGCGAGCAACCCGGATGGCACCGGCGATATCGCGTTGGTGCTGACTGCCAAGGGTTTGGGCTATGCGGTGCTGTGGCCCCATGCGCGGGCGTGGCAGCTCGCACAGCCGGAGCCGATGCTGCGCGCCATTCCCAATGTCGCCAGCGTGGCGGCGCTGCTCGCCGATGCCTGCGCCGCCGTGGTGCCGGTACGGCGCGAGATGGCGACGGTCGATGCGCCAGACTTCGGCGGCGCGGTGGCGGCATGAGTACGCACGTGCATCAGGATCCGACCGTCCCGCGCGGCGCACTGATCGCCGCCGCCGGGATGGTCGTGCTGACCTTGCTCGCCGTGGCCAGCGTGCGGCTCGGCTTTGTCCACGCCGCCGCCGACCCGGTGGCGATCCGCGCCGAAACGAACGTCACCGCAGTAGCGAGCCGCGATTTGGTGTTCATGGACAGCCTCAACGGCTCGGTCGACGTTCGCGACGCCCGCACCGGCGAAATCCGCACCGCGACCGCGGCGGGCAGCAAGACCGGCTTCATCCGCGGCGTCATGCGCGGCCTGGCGCGCGCCCGGCACCGCGCCGGCATCGACAAGGCGCTGCCCTTTCGCCTGACCCGCTGGTCGAACGGCAACCTCACGCTCGTCGACCCGCAGACCGGCCAGTCGGTCGAGCTCGGCTCGTTCGGCCCGTCCAATCGCGCCGATTTCGAGAAATTGCTGTGACCCGCTTCGACACCGGCTGCACGGTTTCGGTGGAAGTCACCGCCGAGCGCTGCCGCGCCGATGTCGTACTCGACGGCGATGTCGCCATCGGCCCCGGCGACAAGGTGCGCGTCCACGGTGCCCCGATCCGCTGCGGCATCGGCCACAGTCTGGAGGTGCGCCGCACCGCGACCGTCGAGCGCGCCGGGCCGGTGCGCGCCGCGTGGACCAAGATTAGCGCCTATCTCGCGCTGACCGAGCTTTACGAAGTCAGTTTTCTGCCGGGGATGGGCCGATGAACGCGCATGTCGATCCGACCACGCTCCAGGTCGCGCAGCAAGACACCGTCCTGTCGCCGCGCTTCTACACCACCGATTACGATGCCCTCGATGCCATCGACGTATCGAGCGTGCGCGGCGAATGGGACGCGCTGATCGACGAGATGGCGGCCGACCCGAACAAGCGGCACTTCAAGCGCACCACCGAGTTCGACGGCGTCATCGAGCAGCTCGAGCCCGAGCTACGCCGCGAGTTCACCGATTTCCTCGTCTCGTCGATGACGTCGGAGTTCTCGGGCTGCATCCTCTATGCCGAGATCGCGCGGCGGACCAAGAACCCCGACGTCAAGGCGCTGTTCAAGATGATGGCGCGCGACGAGAGCCGCCATGCCGGCTTCATCAACGACAGCTTGAAGGACGCCGGCATCGGCATCGACCTCGGCTTCCTCACCAAGACCAAGAAATACACGTTCTTCCGGCCGAAATTCATCTTCTACGCAACGTATCTCAGCGAGAAGATCGGCTATGCCCGGTACATCACCATCTACCGGCACCTCGCCGCCAACCCGGACCGCCGCATCCACCCGATCTTCAACTGGTTCGAACTGTGGTGCAACGACGAGTTCCGCCACGGCGAGGCGTTCGCGCTGCTGATGCGGTCGGACCCCAAGCTGCTGACCGGCCTCAATAAATTGTGGATTCGCTTCTTCCTCGTCGCGGTCTATGCGACGATGTATGTCCGCGACCATAACCGCCCCGCCTTCCACGCCGCGCTCGGCATCGACCCGACCGAATATGATTACACCGTGTTCCGGGTGACCTCGGAAATCACCAAGCAGGTGTTCCCGCTGACGCTCGACAGCGACGCACCGGTATTCCGGGCGATCATGGAGCGGATGCGGGTACTGGCTAGGGGCATCGAAGCGGCGAAGCGGCAGGGCGGCGTCGGCGGTGCGGTCAAGCGCGTCGGGCTGACGGCGGCGGTCGCCTGCAACTTTGCCCGCCTCTACCTGCAGCCGACACAGCGCAACGCGCTGCCCCTGGCGATCCGGCTGCAGCCGGCATGGTGAGCTGGGCCGATCATGGCTGGCCATTGGTCTATGCCGGCGTGCTGTGGTTCGTCGCCACCGGCGCGGTGCTGGCGCTCGACTCGCGCAACCCGCGTGGTTTCGGACGCAGCCTGATCCTGACCGGCACGCTCGCCTGCACGGCGTTGCTGGCGGTGATCTATACCCGCGACGATCCGTCGAAGCTGGCGGCGTATGTGGGCTTTACTGCGGCGTTGATGATCTGGGGCTGGCACGAGCTGGCCTTCCTGACCGGCGCCGCCGCTGGCCCCCGCCGCGCGCCGCTGCCACCCGGAACGACGGGCTGGGCGCGCTTCCGGCTTAGTGCAGCGACGTTGATCCATCACGAGATCGCGCTGGCCCTGACGTGCGCGCTGCTCGCCGGGCTGACCTGGCGCACCGCCAACCCGGTGGCGGCGCAGGCCTTCGGGCTGCTGTTCGCGATGCGGCTGTCGACCAAACTGAACATCTTCATCGGCGTGCCGCACTTCGACACCGCCATGCTGCCGCCGCACCTCGCCTACCTCGGCAGCTATTTCCGGACCCGCCCGTTCGGCGTCGCGATGGCGTTAAGCCTGGTCGCTCTGGCGGTGGTCGCGGTGCTGCTTGGGATGCATGCGCTCAGCCTGACCGGCGGTGCGGCGATCGGTGCCAGCCTGGTGTTCGCGCTGGTGGCGCTCGGCCTGCTCGAACATTTGTTCCTGGTGATGCCGGTGAAGGATGCGGCGCTGTGGCGCTGGGCGAAGACGAATAATGGCTTCCGGATAACCGGGGCGACGGAGTAAGGGGGAGTGGTTATGGACTATGAAGCACTATTCCAGGCGGAGCTCGACGGTTTGAAGACCGAGGGCCGCTACCGGATTTTCGCCGAGCTCGAGCGCAAGGCCGGCAACTTCCCGCAGGCCAAGCGCTATGACGGGGACGGCACGCAGGACGTCACGGTGTGGTGCTCCAATGATTACCTCGGCATGGGCCAGCACCCGGCGGTGCTGAACGCGATGCACGAGACGCTCGATGCCTGCGGCGCCGGCGCCGGCGGCACGCGCAACATCAGCGGCACCACCCACGCGCACGTCGTGCTGGAGCGCGAGCTCGCCGACCTGCATGGCAAGGAAGCCGCGCTGTTGTTCACCTCGGGCTATGTCTCCAACTGGGCGGCGCTGTCGACGCTGGCCGGCAAGCTGCCGAACTGCGTCGTGCTGTCGGACGATGGCAACCACGCCTCGATGATCGAGGGTATCCGCCATAGCCGCGCCAAGTGCCTGCGCTGGCGCCACAACGACGTCGCGCACCTCGACAAGCTGCTGTCGCAGCTGCCCGACGATTGCGCCAAGCTGGTCGCGTTCGAAAGCGTCTATTCGATGGACGGCGACATCGCCCCGATCGAGGCAATCCTCGACGTCTGCGAAAAGCATGGCGCGATGAGCTATCTCGACGAGGTCCATGCGGTCGGCCTCTACGGTCCGCGCGGCGGCGGCATCGCCGAGCGCGACGGCCTGATGGACCGGATCACGGTGATCGAGGGCACGCTCGGCAAGGCGTTCGGGGTGATGGGCGGCTATATCGCCGGCAGCTACGCAATGTGCGACTTCGTTCGCAGCTTCGCCAGCGGCTTCATCTTCACCACCGCGCTGCCACCGGCGCTGGCGGCGGGCGCGACCGCCAGCATCCAGCACCTGAAGGCGTCGAGCGTCGAGCGCGAGGCGCACCAGGAGCGCGTTGCCAAGGTCCGCCGCCGCCTGAACGCCATCGGCATTCCGATGATGGACAACCCCAGCCACATCATCCCGGTGATGGTCGGCGACCCGCACCACTGCAAGATGATCAGCGACTGGCTGCTCGACACCCACGGCATATATGTCCAGCCGATCAACTACCCGACCGTGCCCAAGGGCACCGAGCGGCTGCGCATCACGCCGTCGCCGGTCCACACCGACGACGATGTCGAGCGACTGGTTTCGGCGCTGAGCGAGATCTGGAGCCAGTGCGCGCTGGCGCGGGTGGCGGAGGCCGCCTGAAGCGCGGCCGGCGCGCAGCGGGGCAACGCGGCTGCGCGTTTCCCGGGCAGCGCGGACTCGCGCGAGGCCGGCCGGCGGGCTTTACCGCCGAACCCGTCCGACGGTGCCGCTTGGCCGCATCGGACTAGATCAGGAAAGCAAGAGCCGCGGCCAAGCCGCGTCTGCGTCGGACGGGTTGAGCGGACGAAAGCCGCTCACCCGCCGGCCGGCCTTGCGCGGGTCCGTGCGCTGCTCACCGAACGCGAAGGGCGTTCGCTTCGCTGCGCTCGGCCGCGCGGCGGCTACAGCTCCACCCCCGCGGCGATCGCCTCGAGCTTCTTGATCCGCTCCTTCATGTCGGCGAGGTCGATCCTCGCCCCGACGGCGGGGTAATCGCCGCCGCCGCGCGGGGCATGGTCGGCACGGTGCAGTTGCAGCTGCAGCCAGCCCTTCCAGCTCCACGCCGCAACCGCGGCGACCATCGCCAGCGCGATCAGGCCGGCGGCGGAGAGGACGACGAGCGAAGCGATCGGTGGCATGGCACGAACCTCCTTGTCCGTTAGCGTTTGGTGTCGTCGAGCGCGTCGATTTCAGCCGACAGGCGCTTGGCGGGATCGGTGGCGAGGCGTTCGAGCACCGCGATGCGCTCGTTCAGCCGGGTGACTTCGCGCTTCAGGCGCTCGGCCTCGAGGTCCTGGACCGCCGGCAGGCCGACATCCCCCAGCGCCTGGTAACGGGCGCGGCGGTTTTTGCCGATGGTGACGATCAGGACGATCAACACCACCATGACGAACGGCGCGATTTCAGCGAGCATGATCTCTAGTCTCCTGCTGCCGCGGTCAGTCGTTGCCGGTGACGCGCAAGGTCTCGATTTCGGCCGACAGGCGCTTGGCCGGATCGGTAGCGAGGCGCTCGAGGACAGCGACGCGCTCCTCGACCCGGCCCAGCTTGCCGCGCAGCATCGCGTTCTCGGCCTCGAGCAGTTCGGTTGTCCGGCGCGCGTCGGGATGCTCGACCTTGCCGCCCCACTCACCCTCGACCGGATAGCCGTGGCGGGCGCGGATCGCGGTGGTGATGATCCAGCCGATCGTGCTGATGGCGATCAGCGCGAGGACGAAGAGCGGTGAACTCCAGGACATGGTCTAAACTCCGGTTGGCAGGTCAGTTGACGCGCAATTGTTCGATCGAGTCCGACAGGCGCCGGCCGCTGTCGGTGGCGAGGCGTTCGAGTACGGCCAGCCGGTCCTTGACCCCGGCAAGCTCGGCGCGGAGCTGGGCATTCTCGCTGCCGATCAGCTTGATCCGCTCCTTGTCCTCGGTGGTCGCGATCGGGTGGACCGCCTGCCCCCAGGCCCCGTCGAGCGGATAGCCGTGGCGGACCCGCAGCCAGGTGGTGAACACCCAGCCGCCGATGCTGGCGGCGACCGCAAAGCCTGCCAGCGGCATCATCAGCTCGATTACATCCAGGTTCACGCCGGTCGCTCTTCAGTTCAGCGACGGCGGCGTCTTCGCCGGTCCGCGCAGGGCCTCTATTTCATCCGCCAGCTGACCACCCTTGTCGGTGACGATGCGGTTGAGCGTCGCGACATGCGCCTCCAGCCGCTCGATCTTGGCGGCATACTGGGCGGCCTGTTCACCGGCGGTCGTCGCGGCGAGTTCGAGCTGCTTCTCCTTGAGCTTGGCCCAGCGCTTGAAGATACTGCTGAAGATACCGCCGAGGATCGCGATGATCGGGATCGACAAGGCGAGGAAGGCGAAGAGGTTACCGGCAGACATGATGGCTCTCCCTGGTTGGATTGTCGTCTAGCGCAGCGCGTCGATTTCGCGGTCGAGGCGGTGCGCCGGCTCGGTGACAATGCGCTCCAGCGTCGCGGTGCGCTGCGCCAGCGTTGCGTAGTCGTCATCGAAACGCCGGTTCGCGGGTTGGTCGTCGACGAGACGCGCATCCAGCCGCGCCCGACGGCGTTTGAAGAACTTCGACAACAACAGCGCGCCGACGGTGGCAAACACACCCAGGAAGAACGAGCCGCCGTCGATCTCCTCGCTTGGAGAATGATAGGTGGTGGTGGTGCCGTCAGTAGCGACGACGGCCATGTTCTCGGCCATGTTGTGTCCCCTGGATCAGCGTTTAGCGCAGCGCGTCGATTTCGCGGTCGAGGCGGCTGTTCGACGAGGTCATGTAGGCCTCGATATCCTGCAGCCGGCGGTCGACGTCGCGGTACATGGAGCGCGTGTCGCGGATCGTGCGCTTGGGCGAGGTGCGCAGCGTCGCATAGAACTTCTGGTCGTCCGGCGAGTCGCTGTACAGCGCGTCGGGCTTGCGGTCGGCGACCCAGGCGGCGACGAAATACATGAAGAATACCGGCGGGAATACGAAGCACATGACCGCGACGAAGCCGAGGCGGACCCAGAGCACGTCGGCTCCGAAATAGTCGGCGATGCCGGCGAGGACGCCCATGAATTTGCCGTTGCGCTTGTCGAGGTAATATTTGGTACGGACCGACATCGGTGTCACTCCAGGAAAGCGGGTTAGCGGTGGCGGATCGGGGTGACCCGATCGGTCTGGTCGTCGAGCGACTTGGTCCGCTGGTGCGGCAGCGCGCTCTCCTTCCAGTTGGGGTTGTCGGCGGCGATGATGCGCTCGATCGATTCGAGCCGGGCATCGAGACGCCGCGCCGAGGTGTAGAGGTCGTCGAGCAGCTGCTCGTCCTGCTCCGAAATGCCCTTGGCGGCCCGGAACTTGGACGAATAGTGCAGGAACAGCCACGGCAGCGCGACGAACAGGAAGCCGCAGATGAAAACGGCGGTCAGATCGATGTCCATGGTCTTAGCCCTCCGTCTTGCCGAGGCGCGCCTTCATGGCGGCAAGCTCGGCTGAGATTGCGTCGTTCTGGCGCAGATCGTTGAACTCGTCGTCGAGGCTGCGGCCCGGGCCGCCGAGGCCCAGCGCATCGGCATGACCCTCGGCCATATCGGCACGGCGCTCGATGATCTCGAACTTGGCAAACGCATCCTCGATGCGCGGGCCCTTGTACATCGACCGCATCTTGGAACGCTGGGTCGCGCTCTCGATCCGGCTGATCACGGCGTTCTGCCGCTGACGCGCCTCGCGCAGCTTGGTCTCCAGCTTGGCGATGTCGATCTCGTTCGCCGACAGGCTCTCGTCGAGCGCGGCGATGTCGAGCGCGGTCGCGTCGGCAAAGGCCTTCGCCTTGCTCTTCTCGACGAGCGCGGCGGTCGCGAGATCCTCACGGCCCTTGGACAGCGCCAGCTCGGCCTTCTCGGCCCACGACGCCTGTGCGGCTTCGGCGCGGACGACAGCACGCCGCATTTCCTTCTGGTCGGCGATGGTGCGGGCGGCGCCGGCACGGACTTCGACCAGCGTTTCCTCCATCTCCATGATGATCATCCGGATCATCTTCGCCGGGTCTTCCGCCTTGTCGAGCAAGTCGGTCATGTTGGCGGCGATGATGTCGCGGGTGCGGCTGAAAATGCCCATCGGCATGAACTCCTGGAAACTGAAGGGGGTGGCCGGAACGGGAGGGGTGACCGTTCCGGCCAGGCGACGCAAGGGCCTGGCCAAAGGGGCCGGAGGGTTAGGCACTCTGCGTCGCAACCTGGGGGATGCTGCTGCTCAGCGCCGGGGCGACCGTGACGGTCAGCACGCCGAGGCTGAGCAAGCCGGCACCGGCGACACCGATGACAGTGCGGGCGGCGGCGTTGTAGAGGTTGGTCATGGGGTCCTTCTCCTGTTTCAACTGCGGGAACCGGATGGTCCGGCTCCCCATGCCAACTGCATTGCACAAGCCGTGCCAAGTTCTCGGATTATCGTAACCCGCTGAAATTGCTTTGATCGCTAGTTAACTACGCAGCCGCAATCACTCGCCCATTGCGGACAGTTAGGAAAATATACTAAGTCATGGGCCATGCAGTCGCCCGCGACCCTCGTCGGCCAGTCGTCATCGTTTCTCGACGCGGTCGAGCGGGCGTCGGCGGCCGCCGCGCTCAACCGTCCGGTGCTGGTGATCGGCGAGCGCGGCACCGGCAAGGAACTGATCGCCGAGCGGCTGCACCGCCTGTCCCCGCGCTGGGGCGGGCCGCTGGTCGCGCTGAATTGCGCGGCGCTGCCCGAGAACCTGATCGACGCCGAGCTGTTCGGCTATGAGGCCGGTGCCTTCACCGGCGCGACGCGGGGGCGCGCCGGACGCTTCGAGGATGCCGACGGCGGCACGCTGTTCCTCGACGAGATCGCGACTCTCAGCCAGGCGGCGCAGGAGCGGCTGCTCCGCGTCGTCGAGTACGGCGAGCTGACCCGCCTCGGCTCGAACCGCCCGGTGCGCGTCGACGTGCGGGTGGTGGCCGCAACCAACGAGGATCTGCCGGCGCTGGCGGCGGCGGACAAGTTCCGCGCCGACCTGCTCGACCGGCTCAGCTTCGAGGTCGTCACCCTGCCGCCGATGCGCGAGCGCCTCGACGACATCCTGCTGCTCGCCAGCCACTTCGCCCGGCGCATGGCGGTGGAGCTGGGCTGGAGCGGCTTCCCGGGGTTCACCCGGGCATCGAGCGACGCGCTGCTGGCACACCCGTGGCCGGGCAACGTCCGCGAACTGAAGAACGTCGTCGAACGCTCTCTCTACCGCTGGGGCGAGGCCGAGCAGCCGATCGGGCACATCGTCTTCGATGCGTTCGACAGCCCGTGGCGGCCCGGCACCCGGCCGCTGGCGACGAGCCCGGCCGCGCCGGCCTTGCCAGCCCCCGCCGCCCCCGCAGATCCCGGCCCGTGCAACGACTTCCGCGCCGCGGTCGCGAACCACGAGCGGCAGCTGCTCGAAGCCGCCCTGCACCGTTGCCGCCACAATCAGCGCGCCACCGCGGCAGCGCTGGCGCTGACCTACGATCAGCTGCGCCATGCGCTAAAGCGCCACAATCTGCTGGCGAGCGCCGACGTAGGCTGAGCCTTCGCCGGCCCCGGCATTGATTTGATGCGCGCCGGGCATTTCCGGGTACCAGATTAGCCGACTATCGAACCCGTAGTAGTCGGGGTTCTACAATGTCGGTTCTTCAAGCCCGCGGGAAGCGCCCAGCGTCCGGTCACGTGGTCATCATCGGCACCGGTTTCGGCGGTCTCGCCGCTGCACGCGGTTTGCCGGGCACCGGCTGGCGCGTGACGCTGATCGACAGGCAGAACCACCACCTGTTCCAGCCACTGCTCTACCAGGTCGCGACCGCGGGCCTGTCGCCCGCCGATATTGCCGCGCCAATCCGGACGATCGTCAAGGACCAAGCCGATACCAGCGTCCTGCTCGACGAGGTTTGCGGGATCGATACCGCCGCCCGCCGGGTCATGCTGGCGAGCGGTGCCGACGTCGCCTACGACACGCTGATCCTCGCCACCGGCGCCCGGCACAGCTATTTCGGCAACGACCACTGGTCCGAATTCGCGCCGGGGATCAAGACCATCGATGACGCGACACGGGTCCGCTGATCGATCCTGATCGCGATGGACTTCCGCCACATCACGCCGAAATGCCTGCGGATCGTGCTGATCGAGGCGGGCCCGCGCCTGCTGCCGCAGTTTCCCGAAGAGCTTAGCCAGACCGCCAAGGAATCGCTCGAGGGGCTGGGCGTCGAGGTCCGGCTGGACGCCCGGGTGACCGAAATCACGGCCGACAGCGTCACCGTCGGCGGCGACTGCCTGCGCGCCGCGACGATCATCTGGGCCGCGGGTGTCCAGGCGTCCCCGGCGGCCAAATGGCTGGGCGTCACCGGCGACCGCTCGGGCCGCGTCGCGGTCGAAGCCGACCTCAGCGTCGCCGGGCAACCCGACATCTTCGTGATCGGCGACACCTCGACCGTCAACCGCAGTGACGGCCGCCCGGTCCCCGGTATCGCGCCGGCCGCCAAACAGCAGGGCAGCTATGTCGCGACCGTGATCGCGGCGCGCCTGAAGGCACGTCCCGCTCCGGCGGCGTTTGCCTACAAGGACTACGGCAACCTCGCCACCATCGGCCGCAAGCGCGCCGTCGTCGATTTCGGCCGGGTCCGGTTCAGCGGCTTCAGCGCGTGGCTGATCTGGTCGACCGCGCACATCTTCTTTCTCGTCGGCTTCCGCAGCCGGCTGGCCGTGGGCTGGACGTGGCTTTGGAACTACCTGACCTTCGACCGCGGCGCGCGGCTGATCACCGGGCTTGGCGACGACCGCATGGCGCCACCCGCGGTCGCGCGGGACAAAGTCGTTGAACGACTGACAGTCGGCTAGGCCGAGGCGGCCGGCCGCCACCGCGTCGTTGATGTCGATCGCGGTACTCGACAGGATTTCGCGGCCGCGATCTTCGAAGCCCGCGTCGCCGTCGGGCCAAGCGGAGATGGCCGCATCGCGCGCGCCGAGCAACGTCTCGCCGGAGTGGCTAGTCACCGCGTCCCGACAGGTGTTCAATGCGCCGCCGCAGCCGCCATCGGAAATGCCGCCTTCCTATGCATTCGATGGCCAGCGCGCATCGCATTAGTCGTCGCTTGTAACCGTAGGCGACACTGCCGCGTAGTTCGCGATATCGGCTAAACCATTATGAGAGGTGGCTCGGTTTGTCTGAACAGCCCCGCGCGATTGCTAAGTGGAGGGGCTGCCGGTTTCATGCCGCTGCGAGAAGCGGTTGGTTGAAGTAGACGTGATCGGGCGTCTTGCGGTTAAGCGACGAGTGCGGACGCCGACTGTTGTAGAAAGTCAGATACCGGCCGATCGAGGCGCGGGCATCGCTGACCGAGCCGTAGGCTCGCAGGTAGACTTCCTCATATTTGACCGATCGCCACAGGCGCTCGACGAACACATTGTCCCGCCAGGCGCCGCGACCGTCCATGCTGATGGCAATGTTCTCGCGGTGTAGGACCGACGTGAACGCCATGCTGGTGAACTGGCTGCCCTGGTCGGTGTTGAATATCTCCGGTGCGCCGAAGCGCGCCAGCGCTTCCTCCAACGCCTCGATGCAAAAGTCCGTCCAGCGTGATCGACAGCCGCCAAGCCAGAACCCGCCGGCTGAACCAGTCGACGATGGCGATGAGGTAGACGAAGCCGCGCGCCATCGGAATGTAGGTGATGTCGGTTGCCCAGACCTGGTTAGGCCTCGTCACCGCCAGCTTGCGCAGCAGGTAGGGGTAGACCTTATGCCCCGGCGCCGGCTTCGACGTGTTCGGCCGCCGGTAAATCGCCTCGGTCGCCATCTTCTTCATCAGCGTCGATACATGCAGGCGACCGACCGTGATGCCGTCGGCGGCAAGCAGGTCGCGCAGCATCCGGCTGCCTGCGAACGGAAAGTCCATGTGCAACTCGTCTAGCCGCCGCATGATGGCAAGATCAGCATCTGAGGTCGGTCGCGGCAGATAGTAGACGCTGCTGCGGCTGATCCCCAGCTCCCGCGCCTGCCGGGTCACCGGCAGCGCGTGCGTTCGGTCGATCATCGTTTTGCGCTCGGCAACAGTCCCGCCTTGCCGAGCGCCCCGGACAAAAAATCATTTACCAACGTCAGCTCGCCGATCTTGGCATGCAACGTCTTCACGTCGATCGCCGGCTCCGCCGGTTCAGCGTGGCTGTCCGATCCGAACACCCCGGCAGCTCCTTCCATCAGTTGGCCCCGCCAGGTCGTAATCTGGTTCGGGTGAACGTCGAACTGCTGCGCCA
>Ga0335397_10000205_pt1 | contig 69979 bp, 57 predicted proteins | sample MAT04_FD_205740 | JGI IMG/M metagenome (GOLD analysis project Ga0335397, IMG submission 205740) | Freshwater microbial communities from Lake Fryxell liftoff mats and glacier meltwater in Antarctica - MAT-04 (spades assembly) (version 2) ...
GGACCCCGCGACGCAGGCGTGTCCTCGGCGCGCAGCGCCGTTCGCCGCAGGCGAATCACGCCGGGCAGGTGGCATCCCGGGGAGGCTCGCGAAGCGAGGGGCGGAGCCCCACCAGGGGGAGGGCCGATCCACGAAGCCGCCCCCACCCCATGCGCTACCCCGCGACCAAAACTGGTGCGCTCAGCGCGCGATCATCCGTCGCCCCAACCTGCACCCGCGCGTACACCCCCGCGCTCTCCCCCGCGAGCAGGAACACGCCGTAGTTCACGGTCTCGCCGCGCGAGCCCTCCTTCGCGCGGAACCAGCGCTGCACGATCCACCGGCCGCGCCGCGCGTGCGCGAGCGACTCCTTCCACACCTCCGCCGTGACGAGGCGGCCGATCACGACCTCGTCGCCCTCGGCGCCGTAGTCGCTCTTCAGCACCCAGTCGTCCTTCTGCGCCGCGAGCTGCTCGACATGAAACGACTCGAGCCGCTTCGTTACGGGGACGTGCGCGCGGATCGTCTCCTGCGAGCGCCGCGAGAAGCGATGGATGTTCTCCCACATGAAGGCCATCGCGCGCTTGTTCTGCGGGACCACCGCGCCGAACGGATTCACCACTGACGCGCTGCCCTCGAGCATCGCCGCGAGCACCGCCTCGAGCGGCTCCTCGAGCGGCTGCGGGTCGAGCAGCTCCTCGTCGTCCCAGGCGCTCTGACGCTCGCCCCACCAGTCCGTCTTGTAGTGACGAAGCACGAGCGAGATCGGATCGTCGAACAGCACGAGGCCGCGCTCGTCGTGGGTCAGGTTGTACGGCGAGCCGAGGACGATCTCCCAGCCACGCTCCTCGAACGTCTTCTTGTAGAGGCGCACGAGCGACAGGTCCTCGGGGAGCTCCGTCGGGTAGACGATGCCCGCCCGGCGCGGCTTGCCCTTCTCGGCCTTCCCCACCATCGCGTTCACGAGCATCTCGGTGACGTCACCGAATCGCCTCGCGAGGTCCTTGTTCGGGTCCGTCGTGCCGGCCCTCGCCGCGAGCGGCCCGAGGATGATCGCCTCGGCCTCGCCCGTCGGCGTGTCGCAATTGAGCTCGGCGATCTGGAGCCCCTCGTCGGTCACGAACACGTCGGCGCGCCCGATGACGTGCCAGAGCGGCTGCGACGCGAGCCACATCGCCTTCTGGTAGGGCGACAGCCCGAAGAACGTGTCCAGCACCTCGGGCTCGTCCGCCACCATGAGGCACAGCTCGTTGTAGACCTCCGCGACGCTCTCGGCGACGCGGTACATGGCGCGCGCCTCGCTGCTCGAGAGCATCACCGGCTCCTCGCGGAACCGCGGCTCGCCGAAGACCCAGGGGTCGGTGACGATCCCGCTCGCGCTGATGCGCTTCGCGAACGCGTCGTACGACGACGAGCCGGGCGTCATCGCCGTCATCAGAGGAGGCGAGCGACCGAGAGCGCCGTCGCGATGTAGCTCACGGCCTCGAGAGCGCCGATGCCCTCGTTGCGATCGGTGCCGATGCCCGTGTCGAGCCGGCCGCCGCGGAGCGCGAACGGGGCGCCGAGAAGGAGCGTCTGCACGAACAGCTGGCGCACGGGGTAGAGCGCGAGCGCGAGGAGCAGGATCGCGCCGAAGCCCTTCAGCGACGTCTCCCAGCTGACGAAGTCGCCGTCGAGCGCGCAGCCGACGATGATCGCGACGGCGATCGAGATGCCCGCGTAGCTGATCGCGGCCGCGAGGTTCTCGCCCTGGATCTGCTCGGCGTCGTCGTAGGTCGTGAGCGCACGGAAGAGCGTGACGAACGCCCAGAGCGCCGCCATCGCCAGCATGAAGAAGAGGAGCGAGAGCCCCATGTCGCGGAGCTTGCTCCCCGCGATCGCGTGAGCGGCGACGATGCCCGTCGCGACGTAGTGCGAGCCTGCCGCGAGCCCGGCGGCGACGTTGCCCCGCGCGATCTCCGCGGGGAGCCGCGAGCGGAGCAGGAGCTGGGTGCCGAGCCGGCCCATCAGCGCGACGAGCACGAGGCCGAGCACGCCGAACTCGGCCGCGGCGACGATGTCCTGAACGAGGTCCTCGCCGCGCACGCAGTTCTTCACCGCCGCCGCCGCCACCATGAACACACCGAGCACCTGGCCGACGTCGAGAAGGTGCCTCGCCGCGTTCGAGTCCGCGAAGCTCTTGCCGACCGACGTGTCGGGCGCGATCACGCGGCGGCCGAGGCGGAAGAGCGCGAGCAGCACGAGGGTCGTCCCGACCGCGAAGGCGAGGGCGTAAAGGGGCGGAAGCTCCATCCCTAGGAACCTACTACCCTCGGCACATGCTCGTCATCCGGAAGGCCGCCCCCTCGGACGTTCCCGACGTCCTCGCGCTGGTGAAGGAGCTCGCCGTGTACGAGCGCGAGCCCGACGCCGTGGTCGCGACCGAGGCCGATTTCCTGCGCGACGGCTTCGGGGAGCCGCCCGCCTTCCACGTGCTCGTGGCCGAGGACGCGAGCGGCGTCATCGGCTTCGCCTTCTACTTCTTCAGCTACTCGACGTGGGTCGGTCGCCGCTGCCTCTATCTCGAGGACCTCTTCGTCCAGCCCGCCCACCGCGGCCAGGGCGCGGGCATCGCGCTCATGAAGGCGCTCGCGAAGGAGGCGGTCGCGAACGAGTGCCGTCGCTTCGTCTGGCAGGTCCTCGACTGGAACGCACCGGCCATCGCGTTCTACGAGCGCCTTGGGGCGAAGGTCCTCCGCGAATGGCTCACCGTGCGCCTCGAGGGCGACGCGCTCGCCCAGCTCGCGCGAGAGCCGGACGGACCGCGGGGACGGGCGACCGGCTGAGCCTTTTCGGCCGCAAATCGCGGCTCCGCGCTGTACGGGGACGCGATCGATGCTAAATGGCGGAGTCCGCTATGCCGTGGCCCGACAAAAAGCACGCCAGACTCGACGCCAGCGAGAAGACCAGCTTCGGCAAAGGCGTCTTCCGCAAGTGCGACGGCTGCGGCGAGACCGTGACCGCCGAGCGCCTCGTGCACAACCACGAGGTCTGCCCGCAGTGCGGAAAGCACCACAAGCTGGGGGCTCCCGGCTGGCGGAAGCTCATCCTCGACGACGGCGCCCTCGAGGAGTGGGACGCCCATCTCGAGCCCAGCGATCCGCTCGGCTTCACGGACGGCAAGGGCTATCCCGACCGGGTCGCCATCGCGCAGAAGAACACCCGCGCGAAGGAGGCCATCGAGACGGGCCGTGGTCACATCGAGGGCATCGCCATCGCGTACGGCGCGTTCATCTTCAACTTCATGGGCGGGTCGATGGGCTCGGTCGTCGGCGAGAAGATCACGCGGCTCTTCGAGCGCGGCGCCGCGCAGAAGCTCCCGGTCGTGCTCCTCCAGGCCTCCGGCGGCGCCCGCATGCAGGAGGGCATCCTCAGCCTGATGCAGATGGCCAAGACGGTCGCCGCGCGCGAGCGCCTGCGTGACGCCAACGTGCCGTTCATGAGCGTGCTCCTCCACCCGACCACGGGCGGCGTCGCCGCGAGCTTCGCGTTCCTCGGCGACGTGAACATCGCCGAACCGGAGGCGCTCGTCGGGTTCGCCGGAGCGCGCGTCATCGAGACCACGATTCGCCAGAAGCTCCCCGAGGGCTTCCAGCGGAGCGAGTTCCTCCTCGAGCACGGCATGATCGACCGCATCACGAGCCGCCTCGAGATGAAGCGCGAGCTCGCCACCTTGATCCGCCATCTCTCCGGCCTCGCGGCTCCCGCGGCGGCCCCCGTGTCCGCGCAAGGGACGACCGGATGAGGCCTGCGTGACGACGGCGCCGGGCGCGGGGGCGCCCCTTCTCGACTCGCCGGTGTCGGCGGGGTCGCCGACCAGCGAGGACGTGGCCGTGACGTCGGCGCGCGTGCGGCGCCCGCTCGCGCGTGCGCTCGAGGCCCTCTACGCGCGCGTGCCGCTCGGCATGCGGCTCGGGCTCGACGCGATGCGTGCAGCATGCATGCGTGCCGAGCATCCCGAGCGTGCGTTCCCCGTCGTGCACGTCGCCGGTACCAACGGCAAGGGCTCGACCTGCGCGATGGTCGAGTCGATCGCGCGCGCCAGCGGCAAGAAGACCGGCCTCTACACGTCACCGCACCTCTGCCGGTTCGCCGAGCGCATCCGCATCGACGGCGAGCCGATCACGGACGACGTGCTCGCCGACGTGCTCGAGCGCGCGCTCGAGATCGGCCCCGAGCTCTCCTTCTTCGAGACGGCGACGCTCGCCGCCTTCCTCGCGTTCCGTGAGCATGGCGTCGAGCTCGCGATCATCGAGGTCGGCATCGGCGGGCGGCTCGACGCCACGAACGTCGTCCCCGCCGAGCGCCTTGCCGTCGCGGCCATCACGCGCGTTGCGCTCGATCACGTCGACAAGCTCGGGGACACGCTCGAGGCCATCGCGCGTGAGAAGGCAGGCATCGCCAAGGGCGGCCGGCCGCTCGTGCTCGGCCCGATGGCCTCCGGGGTCCGCGCGGCAGCGCTCGAGATCGCGCTCGCCGAGGGCGCCCTCCCGATCGTGATGGGCGAGGACCCGGACGCCGTGGCCCGCGACGGCCTCGATCTCGGGCTCCGCGGCACCTACCAGCACGACAACGCGCGCATCGCCTGGCGCATCGGCCGCGAGCTCGGGATCCCGGAGGCCACGCGGCGCGAGGGGCTCGCACGCACCCGCTGGCCCGGTCGCTTCGAGCACCTCGAGGTCCCGAGCGGCCCCTTCCGCGGCGCGTGGATCCTCGACGGCGCTCACAACCCGGACGGCGCGCGCTCGCTCGTGCTCGCGCTCGCCGACGACGAGGCACGGGCGGCCGGCCGCTCGGCGCCCGGCGTCGTCATCTTCGGGGCCCTCGCGGACAAGGCCTGGCAAGAGATGCTCGACGAGCTCGCCGCTCTCCCCTGCCCGCGGATCTACGTCGCGCCGCGCGGCCGCGCGGCCACCGATCCGGCGCTCCTCGCCGCGCACACCGCGGGTCACGTCGCCTCGTCGCTCCCGGCCGCGCTCGCGCACGCGCGCTCGCTCGTCGCGCCCTCCGCCCCTGTGGTGATTTGCGGCTCTCTCTACCTGGTCGGCGAAGCCCGAGCCCAGCTTCTGGACCTCCCCGAAGATCCGCCGGTCGCGCTCTGAGCTCGCCGGTTTCCGGTCTCCTGTTTCGGGTCTCCTGTTTCGGGCCTCCTGTTCTATTCTCGCCCCATGCCGAGCTTCGACATCGTCTCGAAGATCCAGTGGCACGAGGTCGACAACGCGCTCCACCAGGCTCAGAAGGAGCTGACGCAGCGCTTCGACTTCAAGGACACCGGCACCGAGCTCGAGAAGAGCGACGCGGGCATCACCATCCGCTCCTCGAGCGAGGACCGCGCGAACGCCGCGCTCCTCGTCTTCCAGGAGAAGGTCATCAAGCGGAAGGTCAGCCTGAAGTTCTTCGACGTCGAGGACCCGACGAAGACGGCGAAGGGCGGCGCGCAGATCCTCATCAAGGTGAAGGAAGGCATCGAGTCCGAACCGGCGCGCAAGATCGTGCTCGGCATCAAGGAAGCGAAGCTCAAGGTCCAGGCGCAGATCCAGGAAGAGCAGGTTCGCGTGACCGGCAAGAACAGAGACGACCTCCAGAAGGCCATCCAGCTCGTACGAGGTCTCGACCTCGATCTCGAGCTTTCGTTCGTCAATTTCAGAGACTAGGCAAGACCATGGCAGACGTCGTCACGACCAAGAAGTCCGTTCCCGCGAAGGCAAAGGCGAACGCCGCAAAGGCCAACGGCGCAAAAGCCAACGGCGCAAAAGCCAGCGGCGCAAAGGCCAACGGCAAGCCCGCGGCCGCAAAGCCGCAGGGCAAGCCCGCCGCCCCCGAGCGAAAGCTCTTCGGCACCGACGGCATCCGCGGCACCGCGAACGAGCCGCCGATGACCCCCGAGCTCGCCCTCGCGCTCGGCAAGGCCGTCGCGTACGTCGCCGGGAGGAACAAGGCGCACATGCCTCGCGTCCTCATCGGCAAGGACACGCGCCTCTCCGGCTACATGATCGAGCAAGCGATCGCCGCGGGCATCTGCTCGATGGGCGCCCGCGTGATCCTGTGCGGCCCCATCCCGACCCCCGCCGTCGCGCAGCTCACGGTGAGCATGCGAGCCGACGCGGGGATCGTGATCAGCGCGAGCCACAACCCGTATCAGGACAACGGCATCAAGATCTTCGGCGACGACGGCTTCAAGCTCGCCGACGAGATGGAGGCGGAGATCGAGCGCCTCATGGCCAACGACGCGCTGCTCGGACCGCGCCCCACGGGTCCCGGCATCGGCAAGGCGTCGCGCCTCGACGACGCTGGCGGTCGCTACATCGTGTTCGCCAAGGCGACGTTCCCGCGCGGGCTCTCGCTCGACAATGTCCGCGTCGTCGTCGACGCCGCGCACGGCGCCGCCTACAAGGTCGCGCCGCTCGTGTTCAGCGAGCTCGGCGCCAACGTCACGTCGATCGGCGTGAAGCCCACCGGCACCAACATCAACAAGGACGCCGGCGCGCTCGCCCCCGACAACGTACGCGCCGAGGTCGTCAAGCGCGGCGCGCAGATGGGCATCGCGCTCGACGGCGACGCCGACCGGCTCATCGTCATCGACGAGAAGGGTCAGATCGTCGACGGCGACGTCGTCATGGCCATGTGTGCGTGCCGCATGCTCGACGACGGCCAGCTCGCCAAGAAGACGCTGGTGGCCACCGTCATGTCGAACCTCGGCCTCGAGCGCGCGATGCAGTCGCGCGGCGGCAAGCTCGTGCGCACGCAGGTCGGCGACCGCTACGTCGTCGAGGCGATGCGCAGCGGAGGCTACAACCTCGGCGGCGAGCAGTCCGGGCACCTCATCTTCCTCGACCACGCCTCGACCGGCGACGGCATCGTCGCGGCGCTCCAGGTGCTCGCGATCATGGTGCGTACCGGCCGCCCGCTCTCGGAGCTGGCGAAGGAGGCGATGGAGCGCGTCCCGCAGGTGCTCGAGAACGTCACCCTGAGCGCACGGCAGCCGCTCGAGCAGATGCGAAACCTCTCGCTCGGCACCGCCAAGGTGAAGGACGCCCTCGGGGCGGACGGCCGCGTGCTGGTCCGCTGGAGCGGTACCGAGCCCAAGCTCCGCATCATGCTGGAGGGCCCGGACGAGGATCGCCTGCGCCGCTGGGCCAAGGATCTCGCGGGCGCCGCGAAAAAAGACGTGCCGTAAGCCGCTGCTGCCCTTCAGCGTCGGTCGGCGGTGGCCGTATCCACAGCCGACCATGATGATGGACAGCACCAAGCCGCCGAGCAACCTGCATCCGCGCCAGAAGCAGGCGGATGTGCTCCTGGTCGACGACGACAAGCTCGTCGTTCGAGCCGTCGAGCGAGTGCTCGTCGCGGCGGGCTACACCGTCGAGAAGGCCGTGGACGCGCAGCATGCGGCTCGCGACGCGATGGCCGGCGGCTACGACGTCGTCCTCTCCGACATCCACATGCCCGGCATGAGCGGGACCGAGCTCCTCGGCGTCCTCCGTAGCTACGGCTGCGACATGCCCGTCATCCTCATGACGGGTGCGCCCTCGATCGAGTCCGCACGGGACGCCATCGAGCTCGGCGCCGTGCAGTACCTGACCAAGCCCATCGACCGCGAGGCGCTCATCCGCGCCGTCAGACGGGCGCAGACGGTCCACCGCAAGCCCCGCGAGGTGGGTGCCGACCCCGCCCTCGCCGCCGGCTTCGACCGCGCCCTCGGCTCGCTCTGGATGGCCTTCCAGCCGATCGTCTCGCTGGCCGCGCATGGCCCCATCGCCTACGAGGCGCTGATGCGGAGCCGCGAGCCGGGCTTCCAGACGCCGATGCCGCTCATCGAGTACGCGGAGCGATCGGGAAGAATGCCCGAGCTGGGCCGCGCCGTCCGCGAGCTCTGCGCCGACGCCGCCGCGAACGTGCCGAGCGGCGCGATGCTCTTCGTCAACGTGCACGCGCAGGATCTGTTCGACGCCGACCTCTTCTCCTCGTCGAGCCCCCTCGCCTCCTACGCCGACAACGTCGTCCTCGAGATCACCGAGCGCGGCGCCATCGACGAGGTCGGCGACATCGTGGCGCGGATGCGCCGCCTTCGCTCGCTCGGCTTCCGTCTCGCCATCGACGACCTCGGCGCCGGCTACGCGGGGCTCAGCAGCGTCGCGATGCTCGAGCCGGACTTCGTGAAGCTCGACATGAGCCTCACGCGCGACCTCTCCGCCTCCCCGCTCCGCCAGAGCCTGGTGGGCTCGATGGTGACCACATGTCGTGACAATGGGATGAAGCTCGTCGCCGAGGGCGTCGAGACCGTCCACGAGCTCGCGAAGCTCACCGAGCTCGGATGCGACCTGCTCCAGGGCTACCACTTCGCCCGCCCCAGCCCGGATTTCGTGAAGGTCGCTGCGTGACCGATGCTCGCGAATGACGGCGGCTACGAATCCGGTTATCCTGGCGGTTGAATGGCGCGTGAAACGCGTGGCGCGTCGGTAGCACCTGCACCTCTGGACGATGAGCCGGAGTCCGTCTTCGCGATAGGCGACGTGCACGGGTGCGCCGAGGAGCTGCGTGCCCTCATCCAGAAGCTCCCGCTGAAGCGCGACTCGCTCGTCGTCTTCCTGGGCGACTACATCGACCGCGGCCCGGACTCGCGCGGCGTCGTCGACACCATCCTCGATCTCCAGCAGTACTGCCGCGTCGTCTGCCTCCTGGGCAACCACGAGCTGATGCTGCGCGAGTTCCTGGACGGGTCCGACTCCCGCCGCGTCGCGCGCTTCATCTACAACGGCGGCAGCGCGACCCTCGCGTCGTATGCGGATCACGACGGCGTCTTCGTGATGCCCGAGGAGCACCGCGAGTTCTTCGACGCGCTGCCGTACCACTACATCCAGGGCGACCACTGCTTCGTGCACGCGGGCGTCCCGACGACCGTCGAGGACATCGACGTCGAGATCCACGGCGAGGAGATGGTCTGGATGCGCCATCGGCCCGGCATGCCCGAGCCGAACTACTCGAAGATCGTCGTGCACGGTCACAGCGCGATCCCCGAGCCGGACATCCAGGCACGCCGCATCAATCTCGACACGGCCTGCGTGTACGGCCGGCGCCTCACCGCGATGGAGCTGAAGACCCGCGAGCTCTACAAGGTCGAGCGTTCGACCGGCCCGCAGCCGATCTACCTCCGCGACATCAACGACACGCGGCGCCACGCGCTCCGCTTCACCGGCAAGGTGCCGGTGGCCGTCGTGCACAACGGCATGCCGCTGCTCTTCGAGACGATCAACTACTCGGAGATCGGGATCCTCATGACCCCGGTGAATCCGCCGGACGTGAAGTTCAAGGCGGGCGCCTCGCTCGAGGGAACGATCGGCATCGGCGAGACGGCGACGGTCTTCAAGGGCATCGTTCTCCGCGTCGACGAAGGCAAGCGCATTGCCTGCAAGATCATCGTCGAGCCTCTGACCGCTCCCTGAGCGCACGCACGCGCGCGCGGAACGCCGCGATGTCGAAGCCTTCCACCTGCGCCGGGCATGCGTCGAGCTTCGTGAGCCCCTTGGCGAACAGGCTCGCGGCGGGCTCGGGCGCTCGCTTGTCGACGAGCTTGTGGAACGCCGCCGCGATCTGGATGAGGCCCTGGAGGAGGAGGCGCCGCGGCTCCTCCTTCTCGACGAGCCAGTGCGCCTCCCAGGCCTCGTGAGCCTCGAAGTAGCGGCCCTCGTCGAAGAGCCGAGCGCCCTCGCGAACGATCTCCTCGAGCGCTTGCGCGGCCATCCTCCGATGCCACCACGTCCGGCCTCGTTTCGCTCGGTAGATCGTGCGCACGGCAAGTCCATATGAACAAGCGGAGTCGCTGAGGCGCGGAGCCGACGCGGAGGGGTCTTGCCTCTCATCCTCACTGGCCCCTCCCGGTATGCTCGGGAAGTCCCGCAGACGGGACTTCCCTGCGCCGTGTTTTTCCCCCTCCATCCCGTCCTGCAGACCTCCATCCGGACGGCACCACCGTCCCGCCCGAGCGGCCCGGATGGAGGGTCGACGGGCCGGGAGACGCTGCAGCCCGGGGCAGAGGTAAACTTCGCGCAGGGAATTGCCGTCTTCGGCAGTTCCCGAGCATCCCACGAGCGTCCAGCCCACGATTGAGGCGAGACCCCTCCGCGTCGGCTCCGCGTCCCCGCGCCTCCGCCTGTTCAAAACTGGTTCTCGATCACCCCGACAAAAACGAAACCGGCGCTTCCTCGCGAGAGGAGGCGCCGGCTTCGAGGTTCAGCGGTGAGCTGTACGCTCCGTGATCAGTAGCGGTAGTGCTCCGGCTTGAACGGGCCTTCGGTCGACACGCCGAGGTACTCGGCCTGATCCTTGGTGAGCTTCGTGAGCTTCACGCCGAGCTTGCCGAGGTGGAGCGCGGCGACCTTCTCGTCGAGCTTCTTCGGGAGGACGTAGACCTTCTTCTCGCCGTACTGCGCGATGTTGGTCCAGAGCTCGATCTGCGCCATGACCTGGTTCGTGAAGGACGACGACATGACGAAGGACGGGTGACCGTCCGCGCAGCCGAGGTTCACGAGGCGGCCGCGGGCGAGCAGCGTGAGGCGCTTGCCGTCGGGGAAGATGAACTGGTCGACCTGCGGCTTGACGTTCTCTTCCTTGATCTCGGGGTTCTTCTCGAGCCAGGAGACGTCGATCTCGCAGTCGAAGTGACCGATGTTGCAGAGGATGGCCTGGTCCTTCATCGCCTTCATGTGCTCCGGGCGAACGATGCCCGAGCAGCCGGTGGCGGTGACGATGATGTCGGCCTGCGGAGCGGCCTCTTCCATCGTGGTGACCTGGTAGCCTTCCATCGCGGCCTGGAGCGCGCAGATGGGGTCGACCTCGGTGATGATGACGCGAGCGCCGAGGCCGCGGAGAGCCTGGGCGCAGCCCTTGCCGACATCGCCGAAGCCGGCGACGACGCCGACCTTGCCGGCGAACATCACGCCCGTGGCGCGCTTGAGGCCGTCGCCGAGCGACTCGCGGCAACCGTAGAGGTTGTCGAACTTCGACTTGGTGACCGAGTCGTTGACGTTGATCGCGGGGACCTTGAGCTCGCCCTTCTTCGCCATCTCGTAGAGGCGGTGGACGCCCGTGGTCGTCTCCTCGGAGAGGCCGCGGATAGGATCCGAGCCCGAGAAGAGCTCCGGGTGCTGCTTGTGCGCGATGACGGTGAGGTCGCCGCCGTCGTCGAGGATCATGTTCGGGCCCTTGCCGCCCGCGAAGGCCTTGAGCTGCATCTCGATGCACTGCTCGTACTCGGCCTCGGTCATGCCCTTCCAGGCGAAGACGGGGACGCCGGTCTTGGCGATCGCCGCCGCGGCCTGATCCTGGGTCGAGAAGATGTTGCAGCTCGTCCAGGTGACCTCGGCGCCGATCGCCGTGAGGGTCTCGATGAGGACGGCCGTCTGGATCGTCATGTGGAGGCAGCCGGCGATGCGCGCGCCCTTGAGGGGCTTGCTCGCGCCGTACTCCTTGCGGAGCGCCATGAGGCCGGGCATCTCGCTCTCGGCGATCGCGATTTCCTTGCGGCCCCAGCTCGCGAGCTCGATGTCCTTGACCTTGAAATTTTCAGCCATGTTCGTGTCTCTCCTATTTCTTCCTGCGTGAAACCATCACCTGCCAGGGCAGGTGTGCGTCTTTGCCCTTGCCGCACCATGCGGAGGGAAGCTTGATGACCTCGGCGTCCTCGAGCGCCGCTTCGCGGGCGAAGCGCAAGAGCTCGGCGGCGTCGAAGCCGAGCCAGAGGTCCGCTTCGTCGCGCATCGACTCGTCGTCGTGGCGGCCGTAGTCGACGATGACGACCGCGCCGCCGGGACGCGCAAGGAGCGCGAGCTGACGGACGAGATCGACGGGACGAGGCGCGTGATGAAGGAGGCGGGAGGCGAAGACGACGTCGGCGCCCTCGCCCACGTGCTCGCGGAGCTCGGGCGCGCCGAGCTCCGCCTTGAGGAGGCTCACGTTGGTGTAGCCGCGACGCGCGACGCGGGCGCGCGCCCGGTCGAGCTGCGCCCCGGAGCGATCGACCGCGACGACGCGCTCGAACGAGGGAGCGAGCACGTCGAGCAGCGCGCCGTCACCGGTGCCGGCGTCGACCGCGAGAGCGCGGTTGGGAAGGAGACGAGCGAGCGCCGCGACGTACGCCGCCGAGGCGTCGACGGCGTCCGGCATCTCGCGCTTGGCGCTGGCCCGCCCGTCGTCCCGGCTCTCGAAGAACTCCTTGGCGACCTGGTCGCGGTCGCGCAGGACCTGCGCGATGCGGACCAGGCTGCCGTCGGCCTCGCAGAGGGCGCGGCCGCTCGCGAGGGCGTCGGCGACGACCGGATCGGCCGCGGCGGCCTCGGCGATGCGGACGAGGCCGCGCGTCCCTTCGCGGCGAACGAGGACGAGACCGGCCTGCTTCAGGGGCGTCAGGTGCCGGGAGACGTTGGGCTGGCTCTCCCCGAGCAGCCCGGCGAGCTCGCCGATCGCGAGCTCCTCCTCGGCGGCGAGGGCCAGGAGACGGAGGCGCACTGGCTCCGCGAGCACGCGATAGAGCTCCCAGCGGGGATGAGTGGCGACCGCTCCGTCCAGCACCCCTTCTATATATACGGCCATACACATGTTCGCAAGTAGCGCTTAGAGGCCTCATATTTGCGCGAAATCCTGTATGTTGCGCGCGAGCCCTTGCCCGACACCGCCGCCCCCAGCTCGTCTTCTGCCCCCGCGACACGTGGCCCCATGGGTCGGCTGTCGCCGCGGGCCGCGGCGCGCCTGCGCCGCCTCGCCGGCCGAGTGCTGCTGTTCGCGCCGACGCTCGGGATCATCGGCGTCGATCTCTCGAAGCGACACCCGCGTCTGCTCGGGCTCGCCGGGCACGACCTCCTCTTCTATCTCGGCAGCCTGCTCGTCGGCCTCGTGCTGTGGTCGTCGCTGCTCGCGGTCGCGACGCGCGCGCGCGGCGTCGCCCGCTGGCCGGTGCGCGTCCTGCTCGTGCTCGGTGCGCTGCTCCTCGTCGGCAGCCAGATCTACACGTTCCAGCGCTACCAGGCGTACGTGAACCATCGCGCGGTCCTCGTCGGGACCTCGTTCCTCCCGAGCATCGGGCAGCAGCTCTGGTTCGATCGCTGGACCTTCCTCCGCGCGCTCCTCCCCTGCCTCGCCTTCGCGATCGTGGTGCCGTTCGCGGCAGTGAAGCTCGCGCCCATGCGCAAGCGCTCGCGCGGGTGGCTCTGCCTCGACCTCGCGCTCGTCGCGGTGCTCCTGGGCGCGTTCATCTCGCCGGAGCGCGGCGCCGAGCAAGGTCAGCCCCCCGACATCATGTACGTCGCGGCGATGGGCCAGCTCGCGCGCGCCCGCTGGGATCACAACGAGACCGTCGAGCGCGTGCACCCCGGGCCGCGCTCGCCCGAGGTCGTGCCCGCCCTCGTCGCCAAGCAGTCACGCCCGCGCAACGTCGTCATGTTCATCACGGAGTCGGTCCGCGCGCAGAGCGTGTGCCTCGACTACGACGAGAAGTGCAAGTACACGCCCTTCTCGAACAAGGCCGTGCCCGAGCGCATCGCGCTCACGCAGATGCGCGCGCTCGACTCGACCACGGCGATCTCGCTCGCGATCATGTGGAGCGGCCTCCTCCCCATCGAGAAGCGCCACGAGCTCCACAGCGCGCCGCTCCTCTGGGAGTACGCGCACGCCGCGAAGCTCGAGAGCGCCTACTACACCTCGCAGAACCTCCTGTTCGGCAACTCCGGCACCTGGCTCGAGGGCACGCCGTGGACGCGCCACGTCAGCGCCACGATGATCGAGCCCGAGGCGACGTACGAGACGGGCGCCGACGACGGCAAGCTCGTCGACTTCGCGCTCAAGGACATCGGCAACCTGAAGGAGCCGTACCTCGCGGTCGTGCACCTCTCCAACACGCATTTTCCATACAAGATCGACCCGGAGGACATGCCCTTCACGCCTCAGGAAGAGGCGACCGGCCCGGGCTACGAGAACGAGATCCTGAACCGCTACCAGGACTCGATCTACATGCAGGACAAGGCGGTCGGTCGCTTCCTCTCCGAGATGAAGAAGCGCCCCGACGCCGACCGCACCGTCATCGTCTACGTCTCGGACCACGGCGAGCAGATGCGCGAGAAGGGCGCCGTCGGCCACACCGGCACGCTCTTCGATCCGGAGATCCGCATCCCGTTCTGGGTGTCGGCGCCGAAGGGCACGCTCACCGACGACGAGGAGCAGAAGCTGAAGGAGCTCCACAAATCGCCCGTGACCTCCCTCGACATCTTCCCGACGATGATGGACCTCATCGGCCTGTGGGACGCCCCCGAGCTCGCGCACTTCAAGGCGAAGATCCCCGGCCAGAGCCTCCTGCGCGGCGGCTCGGCGCCCACGCAGTCCATCATCCTCACGAACTGCACCGAGCTCTGGGCGTGCGCGTTCAAGAACTGGGGCGCCATGCAGGGGACGAAGAAGCTCATCGCGCACCAGGGCGACCGCACGTGGAACTGCTTCGACATCGCGACCGACCCGGACGAGCTGAAGCCTCTCGACGTGGGACAGTGCGGGGAGCTCCTGCCGATGACCGAACGTGTCATGGGCGGCCACCCGTTCTGAGCCTGCTACGATCCTCGTCGTGCAGCCCCGTCGCTTGCTCCCCCTCACCGCGGTCGTCGCGGTCGCGGGCGCATTGATTGCAGGTTGCACGTTTCTGATCGGCTTCGACGAGGTCACGGAGACGCCGGAGGGAGGCCTCGACGCGCAGACGCCCATCGGGCCGCCCGACGTGCGCGTCGACGTGGGCAACCCTCCCGACGGCAGCACCGATGCCGGACCGGACACGAGCGATGCGCGCGCGAATCCGGACGCCTGCCAGGGCAAGCTCGATGGCAAGTACTGCGGCGGCGACACGATCGTCTGGCCGGGTGACAAGGACGACCTCGTCACCTGCAAGGCCAGTCTCGTCTCGAACGTGAGGCTCTGCACGTCGGGGGTCGGCTGCATCCGGATGCTCAACGGCTATCCCGACCAGTGCGACGAGTGCGGTTCGAAGGCCGACGGCACGTACTGCGGGCGCGACATGACGGGGTGGGACCCGAAGAACGCCGAGACGCGCGTGCGCTGCCAGAACAAGGCGGAGGTCGGGCTGCTTCTCTGCGCCGCCGGTTGCGCGTCGAACGGCGCGGCCTCCGCCTGCAAGTAAGCGCGATCCGGGCGAAATAAGCCTAGAACGCGCCGCATTCCATGCGACCATGGCGGGCATGGAAGGCGAAGGCCGCGCGCCGAAGTCGCCGCGAGGTAGCAGTCCGAACCCCCGCGAGGACGTGGCCACCGAGGTTGGCGCGAGAGCGACCCTCGAGTCGATCGATCTCGAGGAGATCGAGGCGATCCCCGCGAGCGTCGAGGACGTCACCGACGGGATCGACATCGAGTTCGACGACGGCGAGCGAGGCTCGGTCGACAAGCTCCTCGCGATGACCGGAGAGAACTGGTCGATCGACGCCCAGCGCGAGACCCTCAAGGAGGCCGCGAAGGACAAGACGGACGACAAGGACGCCGAGAAGCGCAACGCGCCGTCGAGCGCGAAGCCGTCGCTCTCGATCCCGACGCCCTACGACTTCGGTGCCGCCGACCTCGTGACGGACATGCCTGGGCTCACGCCCTCGCCTGCCGCGGGGCAACCCGCGCGTTCGATGCCGCCGCCGCTCCCGGGAGCCGCCGCGAGCGCCGCGCCGAGCCCGAGCACCTCCGTTTCTCCTCCGGCCCTACCGGGGGCAAAGCCCGTGTCCGCGCGCGCGAGCGTGCCGCCGCCGCCGCTTCCGGCACGCGATCGAAGCGACGACACGGGCTCGCTCCGTCCGCCGGTGATGCCGTCGAACCGTCCGCCCCCGAGCGGCTCGCCTTCCGCCTCGAGCACGAGCTCGCCGGCGTCGCCCTCGCGAAGGCCGCAGCAGCCCCCGCCCCCCCCGCCGGCGCGCGAGCCGACGGGCGGCGCGAGCAAGCCGCCCGTCGCGATCGCCGGCCGTGCGCCCGAGATCTCGCACGAGGGCGCCGCGCTCGTCGAGCTGCTGACGACGCGCATCGAGCGCCTCGAGGCGACCGAGGACACCGTCGGTCTCTCGCGTGCGCACGTCGAGCTTGCGATCGTCCACGAGACGATCGCCGACGACACGAAGGTCAACGCCGCTGCCGAGGCTGCCCTCAAGGTCGATCACGACATGGCGGCCGCGCACTCGATCCTGCGACGGCGTCTCCACTCGCGCGCCCAGCTCGTTCCGATGCTGCGGCACCTCGAGCGCGAGCTCGCGGTCGCCTCGAGCGAGTCGGCCGCCGTCGAGCTGCTCGCCGAGAAGGCGCGTCTCCTCGAGGCCGGCGATCGGGCCGACGACGCGCGCGAGGCGTGGGAGCTCGCGCTCGGTCGCGCGCCGCATCATGCCGCCGCGCTGAAGGGCCTCGAGGCCGAGCTGGTCCGTCGCGCCTTCGCCGGCTCGGAGGAGACGCCCGACGAGGACGCCTGGGAGGATCTCGTCGCCCACCTCGGGCGCATGTCCGACGCGTTCTCCTCGCAGCCGAACCTCGCCGGCTGGCTGCATGTCGAGCGCGCACGGATCCTCGAGCTGCGCCTCGGCCGCCTCGACGCGGCACGTGGTGCCTACGAGCGCGCGCTCCGCCTCGACGGCAGCGTGGGCCCCATTCGCGATGCATTCACGATGCACGCGGCCGCGCATCACGACTCCGCGCGGCTCGCGGCGCTCCTCGCCGACGAAGCGCGGCTCGAGCCCACCTCGAGCCGGTGCGCCCGCCTCGAGCTCGACGCCGCGTGCATCACGCACACGCTGCTCGGTGACGACGCGCGCGCGATCGATCTCCTCGAACGCGCCGCGGCGCGCGCCCCCACGACGCCCTCGGTCGACCGGCGTGCCCTCGACGAGCTCGTACGCCTCTACGAGGCCTCCACGCAGTGGCCCGAGGCCGCGCGCTCGCGTCGCCTGCGCCTTCGCTTCTTCACCGACGCGACCGCGCTCGTCTACGAGCTGCGCCGCCTCTCGAGCATCGAGGAGCGCCTCGGCAACATGGAGGCGGCGATCGGCGACATCGAGCGCGCGCTCTCGCTCGACGCGGAGGACGGCACGCTCGTCGAGGAGCTCGACCGCCTCCTCAGCGCCGCCGGCAAGGACGACGAGCGCATCGCGCTCTGGCACAACGAGGCGCAGCGCGCCGAGGACAACACGAAGCGCGCGCGCGCCCTCGCTCGCGCAGCGCAGCTCGCCGAGGGCCTCGGTCGCCACGACGACGCGCTCCGCCACCTCCGCGCCGCATGGGTCGCCGCGCCCGGCGACTCCGAGATCCTCGATCAGCTCTCGCGACTCATGTCGCCCACGCCCTCGGAGACCTTCGACCGCGAGGTGCGCGCGCTCATCGAGCTCTACTCGCAGGCCGCGCAGTCGACGCGCGACGACGGGCGTCGCGTCGCCTACCTCGAGAAGGTCGCGATGCTCTGGGAGGAGCTCGTCGGCGACCCGCTCCGCGCCGCACGCACGTACGAGGAGGTCCTTCGCATCGAGCCGGGTCGCCGCGGCGCCGTGCTCGGCCTCGAGCGCACCGCGGGGCGCATCGGCGACGACCGCTCGCTCTCCATGGCGCTCGTGGAGGAGGCGAAGCTCGCCGAGGACGGCGCCTCCGTGCTCGCGCTTCGCGTCCGCTCGGCCCAGGTGCTCGCGCGCGTCGACCCGCCGCGCGCGATCGCCCTCGTGCAGGAGGTCCTCGTGCAGGATCCGCAGCACGTCGGTGCGCGCGCCCTCGAGACGCGACTGCAGGAGGAGGCCGGTCGGTGGGAGCTCGCCGCCGCGTCGATCCGTGCACGCGTCGACATCGCCGTGACGACGCGCGAGAGGGTCGCGCTCTGGCTGTCGCTCGCGCACATTCAGGACGCGCGCTTGCGCGACCCCAAGGCCGCGGTCGTCTCGCTGCAGCAGGCGCGCGCCGTCGACCCGGTGCACCCGGTGCCCCCGGAGGAGATTGCTCGCGTCCTCGAGGCCGCCGGTGACGCGCGTGCCTTACGCACCGCGATCGAGCAGCTCGCCAACGACGCCATCACCCCGCAGGAGCGCGCTCGACATCTCACGCACGCCGCCGAGATCGACGAGCTCCGGCTCGACGACGACGTGAGCGCGGCGGCGCTCTACGGGCGAGCGCTCGCCGAGACGCCCGAGGACGAGATGGTCGCCGACCGCCTCCTGCGCGTCCTCGCGCGGCGCGTGGTCAAGACGGCGGCCGCTCCCGGCCCCAGCATGTTCGGGACCCCGGCCTGGGACGAGCTGCTCGCCCAGCTCGCCAAGCGCGCCGAGAAGGCGACCACGCCCGCGCAGGCGCAGGCGTTCTCGTTCCAGCTCGCCTCGCTGCTCGTCGCCGCGAAGAAGGACCTGCCGCGCGCCACGCGCATCCTCGACGACATCACCGACACCGATACGCGCAACGTCGGCGCGCTGCGGCTCCTCGAGGCCGTCGCACGGCACGGCACGGCTTACCCTCCCCTCGCTCGCCTGCTCAAGATGCAGGGCGAGGGCCTCACCGACGTCCGCGCTCGCCTCGGTGCGCTCTGGGAGCTCGCCTCGCTCGAGGCCTGGCGCCTGTCGGCCGGCGAATCGGTTGCAACCTACACGCGCATTCTCGAGCTCGACCCGACGGATCCGTCGGGCCTCGAGGCCGCCGTGCGTCTCTCGCTCGGCGCCGCCCGCAAGGGCGACTCCTCCGCGCGACGTGCGGCGATCGCCGCGCTCCGCTCGCTCTCTGCCCTCGCTCAGGACGAGGGGACCCGCCTCGCGACCGAGCTGCGCCTCGCGCTCCTCCTCGAAGCGCACGCCGGCGAGACGAGCGATCGCGAGGCGAGCCACGCCTCGGCACGCGAGGCGCTCGAGCGCCTCCGCGAGGCGCTCGCGCTCGACCTGATGAGCGTCACCGCCGCGACCTCGCTCGCACGCCTCGCGAACCGCCTCGGCGACGCGAGCGGCGCTGCGGCCGCCGCCATCTCCCTCGCCGACCTCTCGGTGCAGCCGAAGGTCCGCGCAAAGTACCTCGTGGACGCCGCGAACCTCTTGCTCAGCGACGCGACGGACGAGGCGCTCGGCCCGATGGGCGAGCGCACCGAGCGAGCCGCACAGCTGCTCGAGAAGGCCCTCGACTCGGACGCGAACTCGCTCGTCGCGGCGACGCGCCTGTCTCAGGTCCGCACGACGCAGCATCGCGGAGAGCGCCTCATCGACGTCTTCCGCAGCGCGCTCAGCCGCGCCACCCTCCGCGAGGCGGTGGTGCAGCTCGGCTCGGAGATCGCGCGCGTGGCCCGCGACGACATGGGCGACGTGGGCGTGGCGATCGAGGCGATGCGCAAGGTCCGCGAGGCCGCGCCCGACCACATTCCCTCCCTGCTCACGCTCTCCGAGCTCTTCATCGCGCAGCGCGCATGGCCCGAGGCCACCGAGACCCTCGAGGACGTCGTCGAGCGTGGCAAGGAGTCGGGGCCCCGGATCACCGCGCTGTTCGCGCTCGCGAGCATCTACGAGAAGGTGCTCGCTCGCCCCGCCGACTCGGAGCGCGCGCTCCGGAAGGCGCTCTCCATCGAGGGCGAGAACCCGCGCGCGATCCGCGCGCTCATCCATCGCCTCGCGGCCAAGCAGAACGAGCCCGACGAGAACGGCGAGCCGCAGCAGAAGACGCCCGCGAAGCTCGAGATCGCGAGCCTCCTCGAGCGGCTCGCGCTCGTCGAGAAGGACCGGCACGTCAAGTGCGACATCCTCCTCGAGCTCGCCGACATCCGCATCAACCTGAAGGACATGGGCCAGGCCGAGAAGGCCCTCGTCGACGCCGTCGCGACCGCGCCCGATCACGCGCGCGCCTTCGCGCGCCTCGGCCGCTTCTTCCGCTCGGCGCAGGCCCCCGGCGGCGTCGACGCCGTGTCGTACGCGCGCGCCCTCGCCGCCGTCATTGGTCGTGGCCAGCAGCTCGGCAACTCCGACCCACGCTGGTTCGCTTCGCTCGGTCACATCGAGGTCGAGCAGCTGAATCGCCTGCGCGACGGCGTCACGCACCTCGCTCGAGCCGTGCAGATGGACCCGATGCTCCACGAGTCGCGCTACGAGCTCGCCACCGCGTACTCGCGTCTCGGCGCGCACGACGAGGCCGCCAAGACGGTCATGGCGATGCTCCACCCCACGTCACAGCCGCTCGTCGCGATCTCGGATCCCGCCGCGGCCCTCGAGCTGCTCGAGCGCGCGCTGAACGCCGAGCGACGACAGGAGGAGGCGATCGTGGTGAGCGAGCTCCGCGCGATCGCGGGCGAGCTCGACGAAGGACGCCATGGCTGGCTGCGGTCGCGCAGGCTCGGCACGTTCGAGTCCCAGCACGTCGCGCTCGACCGCGCGACGCTCGTGAGCCACGTGGTCCCGGCCGAGGGCCGCCACATCCTCCTCGACGTCGCGCAGGCGATCGCGGGGATCGAGACGAAGCTGCTCCGCGCGGACATCAGCGAGATCGGCGTGACCTCGCGCGACCGCGTCGGCAAGCGCAGCGGGAACCCGACGCGCGCCCTGCTCGATCGCCTCTCGAAGGCGCTCGGCCTGAACGACATCGAGCTCGTGATCACGCCGAACGTGTCGCGAACGCGCGTCCTCGCCCAGGACGGCCTCTGGGTCGTCGTCCCGAAGGCGCTCACCGAGCTGCCGGAGCCGACGCAGCTCGCGTCGATCGGCCGTGCGCTCGCGCGCATCGCGCTCAACGTGCCGTGGCTCGAGGAGCTGCCTCCGCCGCACATCGAGGCGCTGCTGTGCGCCGCGGGCCGCGTGGTGAACCCGGCCTTCGGCAAGGACGACATCGACGTCCTGTCGCTGAAGCTGGTGCTCCAGTACGAACCGAACATCGCGAAGGAGATCTCGAGGAAGCAGAAGCAGAACCTCGAGAAGCTCATCCCGCTGATGAACGGCCCGCAGGGCCGGCTCGTCGGGATCGACGTGCTCATCGGCGCGCTCGCGCGGGCGGAGCTGCGTATCGCGTATCTCCTCACGGGCGACGTGCTGGCGACCATCGACGAGCTCCGCGGCCTCGACGGCGCCTTCCTCCAGGCGACGGAGACCCCTGGCCGCCAGTCGCTCGGCGCGGTCCTCGATCACCCGTTCGCGGGCGACGTGGTCCGCTACGCGCTCACGAGCGAAGCCACCGCGCTCCGCCGCCGCGTCGGCTCGACGTGGGCCGGCTGACCACGCCGCCTCGGGGCCATATTTGAACAAGCGGAGACGCTGAGACGCGGGGACGACGCGGAGGGGTCTCGCCTCGATCGTTCACTGGACCCTGCCGGGATGCTCGGGAAGTTCCGCAGACGGAACTTCCCTGCGCGGTGTTTTTCCCCTTCCATTCCGCCCTGCGGGCCTCCATCCGGACGGCACCGGCGTCCCCCCAAAGCGGCCCGGATGGAGGGTCGATGGGCCAAGAGACGCTGCAGCCCGGAGGAGAGGTAAAGTTCGCGCAGGGAATTGCCGCTTCGGCAATTCCCGAGCATCCCACGAGCGTCCAGTCCACGATCGAGGCGAGACCCCTCCGCGTCGGCTCCGCGTCCCCGCGCCTCCGCTTGTTCAAACGTGGTTCTCGATCCCCTCCAAAGGGCGCGCCTTCGAGCCCTCGCGCATCGAGGGCATCGACCCGTGGTGGCGCGGCCTCGCGGTGGCCGAGAGCGCGGAAACACCTCCCGAGAGGCGCTCGAGCTGTCGAACGTGTCCGCGGGCCGAGTCCCTGCGATCAGGCAGGGTTACACGCCGTAGGTTCCACGGGGACAAACCTCCGCACGCAACAGACCTTGGACGGCCTCGCCGCTTTCGTGCGACTTTGTTCGGCAATGGGGGACAGGTACCCGCTCCTCGTCGCCGAGCAGACCGACGAGACGGCCCGCGAGATGCTCCGCGCGGTCGCGCGTGGCCGCGGCGTCCTCGTCGTCCAGCTCCTCGCGGCGCCCGTCGTGGAAGGGCTCCACGTGCTCGAGGTCTCCGAGCCCGGGCGAGCGCCCGAGCGCTTTCTCGCGGAGCCGGTCGCCGCGCCGTGTGACCTCGGCTTCCCGCTACGACTGGCGCCCTACCTCGAAGCGGAGGCTCCGCGCATTCCTCTGACGGCTCTGCCCTCGTGGCAACCGGGAGCCCAGCCGAGCATCGTCCCCGACCTCGCCTTCGACAGTCTCCCTCCGCGTCGCACGGAGGGCCCGGCGAGCGGGCCGGCGGAGTCGATCGATCTCCCGCAGTCGGGAATGAACCTCGGCGGATGGCTCATGACCGGCAGCGGCGGTATGCAGGCGGTCGCCGACCGCGAGATCGACCGGGCCTGGCTCACGGAGCTCGCGAGCATCCAGGACGTGGACTCCTTCAAGGACGAGGTCGCGGCCCTCGTCGCGCCCGTCGGCAAGCTGCTCCGCCACGGCGACGCGCGGACGCTCTCGACCGTCATCACGGCGATGCGCTCGGTCATCAAGCAGGACAACGGCGTCGGGCGCTCGAAGTATGCGGGCCGTGTCCTGCGCTTCATACGCGACCCATCGCGTCTCGTCGCGTTCGTCGACGCGGCCCTTGGCGCCGACGAGGAGCCCGGTCAGCCGCTGAAGCACGTCCTTCTCGAGACCCAGGCCGCGGCCGCCGAGGCGCTGTGCGCGGGTCGGCTGCGCCATCGCGGCGAGACTCCGCGCGTGCGATTCATCGCGCTCACCCGCAGCCTGGGCCCGGCGGCGATGGCGAGCCTCGCCGGCGCGCTTCGAGCCTGCCTCGAGCGAGGCGAGCGCACCGGAGACCTCGTGGAGGATCTACTGCGCGCGATCCCGCACGTCGCGGACGAGGCGACCGGCATCGTCGTCGGGGAGCTCCTCCGCGGCGGCCCGGTGCCGACGACGACGAGCGCCGCGCTCAGCGTGCTCCCCGCTCTGTGGGGCGAGCGCGCGCGGCCTTTCGTCCTCTCCGCGCTCGGTCATCCGGACCCGGGCGTAGCGCTCGTCGCGTTCTCGGGTCTTCGCGCGCTCGGGGCGATCGACGCGCTCGTGGTGCGCCGTCTCGAGCCGATCGTCACGGGGATCGCGCCCGCGACGATGGAGCTGCGCGTGGCCGCCACCGCCGCGCTCGCGACCGCACTCCCCGAGGCGCGCACGGACGCCGCCGCCGTTGCGTCGCGCGCCTTCGGCTCGGGGCGAGGGAGCTGGGGACCGCAAGGCGGAGCGCCGAGTGGAGCACTGACCGTCACGCAGGCGCAGGCCCTCCTCGCGCTCGGGGTGCCGAACGCCGTTTCGCTCGTCGAGGAGCGCGCGTCGAATAGCCCCGAGGACCTCCGACAGGCGCTCTACTCGCTCGTGCGACGTTTGCAGTGAGCCCCATGGTTCGCGTCGCGGCCCTTCGACCAGCAGTCGCACTTCGACCCTCATTGCACGGGCGCCTCCGGGGCAAAGCTGCACTCTGCACGCATCGAGGGGAGCACGGCGTTCTTCGAGATCTACGGCTGGCTCATCTCGAACCCGTGGCCCCAGGTCCCCGAGGACGGCGGCATCGAGAGCACCCCCGGATTCTCCGAACGCTCGCTCGAGGAGGTCCGCTGCGAGCTGGGCGCGGCACCTGCACCGCCCACGTGTACGGCGAAGACCCTCGAGGAGAAGCGCGACGACGAGGCCGTCGAGTCCATCGCCGACGGGCCCGCACCGCGACCGTGGAAGTGACGCGATCGGATCACCTCGGGGCAGCAGACTCGCTCGCGAGATCGGTCGTCACGACGGCACGCACGCAATGGTTCGCGCTGTACTCCGCGCAGACCTGCTTCACCCGCGACGCATTCGTCACCGTCGCGTCGATGAGCGCGCCCGAGCACCCGGTCAGGAGGACGGCTGAAAAGCAGGGAAATCGCACGGCTGTCGCATCGTAGCAGAGCACTTCGTACGGGCCTCCAGGTCGTCGACGGGACCTGATCGCGCGAGCGGGCGCGCGTGCTAACGTCCCCGTCCGATGCGTGGGCGACTGCTCGGCTTCGCTTTTGCTGCCCTGACGCTGCTCGCGTCTTCACGCGCGAGCGCCTGGTATTTTCCCGAGCACGTGGTGCTCATGGGCGATGGTCACGCGACCCTCGCGCCCGAGATCCGGTCCATCATCCACGACGCGGTCGTCGCGGCCCGGAGCGAGGGCCTCAAGCTCTGCGACGCGACCGAGCTGACGCTCGAGGACGTCCTCAGCAACGGCCCGCTGGTCACGGCGATGATCCGCACGCCGGCCAGCGTCCCGTGCATCCCCTACGCGGCGCTCCCGGGCCTCGCCGGAGACCACGCCTCCGACGTCGACGAGCTCCGCACCGTGCTCACCGGCACGAAGGGCATCGACCTGGTCTCGGTCGTCGCCTACGAGTGGCGCCGCTTTCGTACGAACGCCGTGCGTGCCCCGAGCTCGCTCGACCGCATGTCGTACGTGCACGATCTCGACGTCGCGCTCTACTTCATCGACTCGGGGTACGTGACGCGCGCCAGGGCCACGCGCGTCCACTTCCGCGACGTGGGGCGCAGCTTCGACCGCGTCCTCGCGGACCTCGGCAAGGAGGGGCGCATCGACGATCTCCTCGGCCGCTTCGTGTTCCACCACGTGCGCTCGCTCGTCCTCGCGGCCAACGGCAAGCGTGTCGACGCCCTCCTCGATCATGCGTTCGCGATGCACTTTCTCGAGGACGCGTTCGCCGCCGGCCACCTCGTGATGAGCGACGCCTCGTGGGCCGAGGGCCGCGACGCCGTGCGCCTCCGCCACGACGCCTTCAACACCGAGGGGCTCAAGGTGACGCGCGAGATGAGCCACGAGCCGTGCTCCACGCTCGCGAGCGACACCCTCGAGCTCGCCGGTCTGCCGCCGTGCTGGACGACCTCCGGCGACGGCTACCTCGGGCTCACCCCGGACACGTCCGATCGCCTGCACGCCGCCGCCGCCCTCTCGCGCGCCGAGCTCGCCTTCGCCGTCGCGCTCGATCCCGAGCGCATCGAGGCCTACGCGTCCGAGCTCGGTGAGCGCGAGGTCGTGAGCCTCGGGGCGAAGCTCGATCCGACGCCATGGTGGACCGCGGACGAGAACGTGCGCCACACGCTCCCCGACGGACCGAAGTACGCGAGGCGTCTCGTCCGCACGGCGGTCGCGTCGGTGGCGAAGCTGCGCGAGCTCCCTCTCCCTCCGGCCGCTGGCGTCGACACCGCGCGCATCGCCGGCGCCGTCGACCCGCGCATCGTCGCTAGCCTCCGCGGCCCCACGCACATCGACTCGGAGGGTGACGACGCGCAGGACACGGATGCCAATCCGGGCAACGCGCTCGTTCGCCCCACGCTCGCGCAGCTCCCCGCCGCGCAGTCGGACACCGCCACGCAGCATCCGCCGGGCCACCTCGATCACGGCTGGGCGGTGCAGGTCTTCGTCGCGAGCGGCGCCACGATGATCGTCCCGCCCGCGTCGCCGCTCGACTTCATCGCTCCTGGCGTCGGCGCCTCCGCGGGCCTCTCGTACCGATGGGGAAGCCTCCTTCCCGGCCGACGCGCGCGCTCGATCGCCGAATTCAACGTCGGCATCTCGCAGTCGCTCCACGTCGACAGCAAGGGCGAGACCGGGGGCCGGGGCTACGTGACGATGCTCGATCAGGAGCTCCGCTGGCCAGTCGTATGGGAGGCGCTCACGACGTACACGCTCCCGCTCGATCTCGCCCGCATGCACCAGGCCGGCCGCACGCTCGTGTTCAACGGCATCCGCGCACACGAGGTGCTCCGCGACGGCTCGCTCTCGTTCCTCGGCCTCGAGCTCGAGGCCCTCGCGATCGCGCTCTCCGACGGCCACGGCTCCCACCCGCTCTATGCGGTGTCGCCGGAGCTTCGCTTCTACCTTGGCGCCGCCAACCCGAGCGCCGTGCAGCCGTCGTTCCCGAACGCGCTCGGCTTCACGTTCGGCATCACGCTGACGGGCGGCTACGCGACGTTCCTCTGACCCGAGCCAGCGGCGTCGCCCGTGCCGACGTCGCCGGCGCTGACCAGACACGTACGGACGAGCCGGAGGGGATGCTCGACGCCCTTCACCCTCGCGGAGATCTTCTCGACGATGCGGAGCTGCGCGCGATCGGCCTCCGGTAGCGCATCGAAGACGTCCTCCTCGAGCACGATCTCCCCGCTCTCGGCGAGGTGCTGCACGCGCGACGCGCAGTTCACCGTCTGCCCGAAGTAGTCGATCGATTCGTTCGCGGTCACGACGTAGCAGGGCCCGGCATAGAGCCCGAGCTTCAGCCCGGTGTCGGCGCCGTTGGGGTGCGTCTTCCGGAAGACCTCGAAGCCGCGCATGCATGCGATGGCCGCACGCAGGCAGCCCTCCGGCTCGAGGAACGCCGCCATGATCGCGTCGCCCATCGTCTTGACGACGGTGCCGCCCCCGACGTCGATCGCCTTCCGGAGCACGTCGAAGTGATCGTCGACGAGCCGGAACGCCGCGGCGTCGCCGGCCTTGGTGTAGAGCGCCGTCGAGCCCGTGAGGTCGCTGAAGAGGATCGCGCAATGCCCGACCCTGAGCGGCGTGCTCGGCTTGAGCAGCTCGGTCGAGAAGAGGCGCCGGAACTCGCTCATCGTCGTCACGTAGTGAGCCGTCGCGGCGAGGCTCGCGTAGCCGGGGCGTTCGATCTTCACGTGCAGGGCGGCGGCTGTCCCATTCTGGACGCGCACCACGCCGCCGGGCGCGACGCGGACCTCGGTCGGAGTCACCGAGTCCTCGCCGAGCTCCGCGGTGATCTCGCCCGGAGCGCCGTCCTCGACCTCGAGCGACGCGACGGCGCCCCCGCGACCGAAGATCCGGTAGCGGCCGACCTGCGCGGGCGCCTCGAGCGCGCGCGCGGCGCCCGCTTCGAGGTTGGCCTGCACGAGGACGTGCGGCGTGCGCCACGGTCCACCGATGCAGAACATACGGTCCTGCACCTCGCGCACGCTCGGGTGCGGGCGGAAGGTGGCCTCGACGGCTCGGTCGAGCTCGATGCCGTAGCGGATGTCGCAGAGCTGGCAGTGGCCGGCGTCTCCGAGCTCCGCGAGCGAGGAGACCTGATCGTTGGCCGTCCGACAGCTCGGGCACACGAGCGCCCAGCGAAGCTCGACGACGCCGACCGTCACGGCATGGAGCAGGGCGCGGAGCGTCTCTCGCGGCTCGAGGGTGTGGCGGTCAGCGAGCTCGAAGGGGCGAATGCGGACGAGATCCGAGTCCGCGCCGTCGCGGATGAGATCGAGGATGACCCGGACGACCTTGGGGTCGAGGTCACGCTTGGCGAGCTCGCCGGCCGCGTGTACGAGGCGTGTCTCGTTGGCGGGCGAGATGGGCTTGGTGAACGGGCTCGGTGCGTGGTCGCGGAGGTGCGCGTCGATCTGGGCGGCAAGGTGCGAGACGCCCTCCACGAAGCGCTTCGCCTGTCGCTCGATGATCGGCCGCAGAAGCCAGTGACGCGGCTCGAGCTCGAGTCGAACGGTGGCGGCGGTGCCACCGTCGGTGGTCGGCTCGAGCGTGATCCCGAAGGTGTAGGCGAGGAGCACGCCGCTTCGCATCTTGCGGTAGACGCTGAACGACTTGTGGAGGGTCCACTCGAAGGGCGCCTCCTCGTACGACATCGAGAAGCCCGCGATGCTCGTCTCCGCGACGAACCGGGCGCTGCTCTTCGTGCCCTTCTCGATCGGTCTGTAGACGGCCGGCTTGCCGAGGAGGAGCCGGTTCGTGCGGTCCGTGTCGGTGATGAGAGGCCAGACGTCGGCCGGAGGCGACGCCATGGATACGCGCGTGGTGACGACGACAGGCCTCATCGCGGAAGGGAAATACCACGTTCGAGCCTCTCGAACGCCAGTTGTGGTCGCTCTCGGGCGTCTATACTGCGGCCGTGCTCGCCGCCGGGACACTCGTCGACCGCTACGAGCTCGTGGCCCCCGTGGGTGAGGGCGGAATGGCGCACGTGTGGGTTGCGCGCCAGAAGGGCAAGCACGGCTTCGAGAAGCTGTTCGCCTTCAAGTGCATCCACCCGCGGTTCGCCGACAACCCGGTGTTCCGAAGCATGTTCCTCGACGAGGCACGGATCGCCGCGTCGATCGAGCACCCCAACGTCGCCCAGGTGTTCGACCTCGGCGAGTCGGACTCGATGCTGTACCTCGTCATGGAGTACGTCGACGGCGAGTCCCTCGGCGCGCTGATGACGGCCGCGTCACGGCGCGCGAACGAGACGGTCGTGGTCCCCACGGGCACCGCGCTCCGGATCATCGCGGACGCCTGCGCCGGGCTCCACGCGGCGCACGGCCTGAAGGACGCGCAAGGCCACACCCGCGGGGTCGTCCACCGCGACATCTCCCCACAGAATATCCTCGTCAGCGTTCGCGGCGACGTGAAGGTGATCGACTTCGGCATCGCGGTCGCGAAGGACCGCATCGGCGGCGACACGGACGCGGGCTCGCTCAAGGGCAAGCTGCACTACATGGCGCCGGAGCAGGCGATCCGGGAGCCGCTCGGTCCTTACACCGACGTCTTCGGCGTCGGCGCAACGCTCTACCGCATGCTCGCCGGTCGGCCGCCGTTCGACTCCGGCAACGACGTCGCGACGCTGCATCGCCTCGTCAGCGGGGCGCCGCCCGAACCGCTTCCCGCGGGCGTGCCTCCGCTGGTCGCCGCCATCGTCGAGCGTGCGCTCGATCGTGATCCGGGCAATCGCTACCAGAGCGCGCTCGAGATGCAGACCGCGATCGAGGCGGCGATCATGGAGGATGGCTACGTCACGGACGTGGCCAGCTGGGTGAAGTCGAACCTGTCCGACAGCGCCATCGAGCGTCGTGAGCAGCTCGCGTCGCGCACCCTGAACATCGCGCCGGCGGAGTCGGCGATGCCGGTCGAGCAGCCCTCCTTCGTCGCCGAGCTCGCGCCCGTTCCGGATCGCGCTCGAGCCGTCGCGCCGCCCCCGGCCGAGAGCCGGCCGCGCGCCCCGGCGCCCGCGGCGAGCCCGCCCATCCCCGCCCCGGCTCGCGCGGCCGCGGCCCTCGTGCCGGCTCCCATCGGCATGGAAGATTCGCCCGACTCCTCGAAGAGTCGCGGGACCGGCGGCCCCGGCATGCTCGACGTGCGCGCGCTCGTGGCGCGCGCGAGCAACCCCAACCTCCCGCCTCGGGAGCCGCCGAACGCCGTCCCGCCCGCGGGCTCGGACCGCCACGACTCGTCTCCCGCGTCCGGGCGCGGCGGCGCTGCCCAGGCCCAGGCCCCGGCGCCGGCCCGTGACGAGCGGCAGTACGTCGGTCCGGCGACGAAGCGCGTCGAGAGCGCCGGCTCGCGAGGCGCCGGCTGGATGAAGGTCGCGATCCTCGCCACCGTCGTCGTGGTGGTGCTCGTGGTCGTCCTCCTCCTGCTCCCGCGGATCGTGAAGGACCGCATCGTCGCCTCGGCGCGCGAGGCCGGCATCGAGCTCACGATCGAGCGCGTCGGCGTCGGGATCAGCGGCGTCTCCGTCCGCGGCGTCACGGCGAAGGTGATCCGCATCCCGAATGCGGACTTCCGCGCCGAGGAGATCTACGCCTCGGGCATGACGGCGAGGGACGTCCGCATCCGCGGCCTCGAGGTCGAGCTCGACGGGACGCCGAGCGAGCTCGTGCCGGCGCTGACCGCGTTCTACGAGGAGAGCAGGGCACGCCTGGCCGGCACCGCCTCGGACCCGCGGCGCGCGTCGATCGTGGCCGCGCACGTGACGTGGAAGGGCGTGCTCGGTGAGGGCACGCGTCTCGAGGCCGGCGAGGTCGGCATCGACTTCGATTCGCGAGGGGTCGGCGCCGAGGACATCCGGGCGAACGTCCCGCGCTTCGACGTCAAGACGGCTCGCACGACGTTCGGACCGTGGGCGAGCACCTTCGAGCGGAACGCCACGACCTCGCGGATGCGCGTGCTGCTCGACCCGCCGGTCCCCGACGGCCCGAATGCGCTGTTCGTCTGGGGCAAGATCGCGCCGATGCACGTCACGGTTCGCATTCCGCGCTCCCCGCTCGCGCGGCTCGGCATTCGTCCCGAGGAGCTCGGCCTGCCTGCCGACCCGGGCACGGAGCTCGAGGTGAAGCTCGAAGGCGGTCAGACGCCGTCGATGCGCATCGAGGGCGGCGGGCGCGCCGACCTCTTCGGCGTGCGCTTGAAGGGCGTGAAATCGCCGGTCGACGCCAAGCTCGAGGGGACGGCGTCGGGCATGCCCGGCAAGCCGCTCGACCTCGAGAAGACGACCCTGACGCTCGGGCCCTTCGTCGCGAACGTGACCGGGACTCTCACGGCGGCCGACCTCGGGTTCCGGCTCGACGCCGCGTGGCGCACCCTCCCGATCCCCTGCGAGAAGCTCGCGCGTGCCGAGGCGAAGTCGATGGGCCCGATCGCCGCCGCCCTCCAGGACATCGCCCATGCGACGGGCGCGGCGCGGGTCACGGGGACGGCGCAGGGCTCCGGCATCGTGAAGTACGACTCGAAGACGCCCGATTCCGGCTCGCTGACCTTCATGACCCGAGAGGCCTGCGGCCTGTCGATCTTCGGGCTGTAAGCCCCCGGAACGACACGAGGGTCGACAAACGCTGCGGTAGACGGTAAGACCCGGCCCGCCATGCGCGGATTCCTCCAGCCCTCACTCCGTAACAACCCCTCCGACACCCAGCTGCAGTTCTCGAAGCTGTCGCGTCACCGCCGCGCGAACCTCGCCGAGGCGGCCCAGACCACGCTGGTCAAGGCCTCTCAGTGGGCCCGCGGCGAAGCGGTCACCCCGCAGATCGCCGACGCCCTCGAGGCGCACCTGAAGGCGTACTCGGCCAAGGCCGCCAAGAAGTCGGGCTGATTCGCCCCCTCGCCTAAATCACCGAGCACGATTCTCGTCCCTCGAATCGAGCTCGGAGATTTAGTTCTTACTCAAGTGGGGACTTCGTCCCCCCTCGCTCGCTGCGCTCCCGAGCCTCCCCGACTCGCCTTCGGCGAACCGTGCTTCGCACGGCGCCTTCGGCGTGCGAAGCACGCCGGTCGCCGAAGGCGAAACCAGGGGGTCCCGACACGAAGTGGCGGGGGGCGGAGCCCGGAAGGGTGAAGCTAAAGGGCCGAGCGCGATTCGAGGGACGAGAATCGCGCTCAGCCATTTAGCCGAAGGGCGATCAGCCCTTCGCCTTCGCGAAGTCCTTCATGAAGCCGGCGAGGGTCTCGACCCAGCCGAGCTCGACCGCGTTGTAGATCGACGCCCGGATTCCGCCGACCGAGCGGTGTCCCTTGAGCCCCACCATGTGCTGCGCCTCGGCCTCCTTCACGAAGGCCTCCTCGAGCGCGGGGGTCGGCAGGCGCCACACCACGTTCATGATCGAGCGGCAGTCCTTGTCGACCGGGCAGCGGTAGAACCCGCCCGAGGACTCGATGGCGTCGTAGAGCAGGCCGGCCTTCTTCAGGTTGCGCTCCTCGAGCGCCGGCACGCCGCCCTCCGCCTCGAGCCACTGGAGCACGTTGCGAACGAGGTAGATGCCGAACGTCGGCGGCGTGTTGAAGAGCGACTGGTTCTCGGCGTGCGTGCGGTACTGGAAGATCGCCGGCAGGTCCTTGCGGCCGCGCGCGACGAGGTCCTTCTTGATGCACACGATCGTGACGCCGCTCGGGCCGATGTTCTTCTGCGCGCCCGCGTAGATCAGGTCGAACTGCGAGGAGTCGACCTTGCGCGAGAGGATGTCGCTCGACATGTCGACGACGACGGGGACGTCGGCGCCCGCGGAACGAGGGAACGGCGTCGACGGCGAGAGCGCGTACTGGACGCCGTGGATCGTCTCGTTGCTCGTGCAGTGGAGATACGCGGCGCCGCTCGTCAGCGAGAGCTCGCTCTGCGTCGGGACGCGGACGTAGGACTTGTCCTTCTCGGTCGACGCGGCGACGTGGACCTCGCCGACGCCCATCGTCGTCGACGCGCGCGCCTCGGAGACGGCCTTCTCGCCCCAGGCGCCCGTCACGATGTAGTCGGCGACCCTGCACTGCTCGAGCAGGTTGATCGGGATCTGAGCGAAGGCCATCGACGCGCCGCCCTGCACGAAGAGCACGTCCCAGTCCTTCGAGAGACCGAGGTGCTTCGCGACGAGCGCGAGTGCCTCGTGGTGGACCTTCTCGTACACCTTCCCGCGATGGGAGTGCTCCATCACGCTCATGCCCGAGCCCTCGAAATCGAGGAGCTCTTCGCGAGCCCTCAGGAGGGCGGCGGCAGGCAGCGACGCAGGACCGGCATTGAAGTTGAGGGCTCGGCTCATGGTGGCTGGGAATGCTAACCGACCTTCGCGACGTTGTGTCGCGTGCGCCGCACGCGACGTAGCGCGATTGTTCGCGATGGTCGCCGGGGTTCGGAGTTACACTCCCCGCCGTGAATCGGGCGCTCCCCATCGCGCTGACGTTCTCCGCATCGCTCGGCCTCGGCTGCGATTCGAAGGCGTCACGGGCCGAGTGTACCGAGATGCTCGACAGGTACATCTTCATGACCGCGGGCGGAGAGGCCAGCCAGGCCGACCTCTCGGCCGCCCAGGCGACTGCCGCCCGCGAGGCAGAACTAGCGTTGCGCAAGGCCGAGACCCGGTACGCGCGCGTACAGCAGCAGTGCGAAGCCGAGATCACGCGGCGCGAATATCGCTGCGCGATGAAGGCCCCATCCCCGGAGACGTGGCAAGCATGCATCGACTGATCGGCCGTTCGGCTCTCTTCACGACCACCACGCTCGTCGCCCTCCTCGGGCTCGGCGTCGGTTGCGGCAACGGAAAGCCCGCCGAGGACGCCACTGGCAGCCTCGACGGCGGCACCGAGAAATCGGGCGACAAGACCGACGAGACCGCCGGCAACGGGGGCGCCGACGGCGGCGCCGCGCCTGGCGGCGAGAAGAAGGACGAGTGCGTCGGCTTCGACATCGGCAACCTCGAGGACATGCTCCTCAAGAGCTCCTGCGAGGAGCCGAACGTGAAGCCGGAGACAATCCCGCCCGTCGACCTCAAGGGCAAGCTCGAGGTGAAGCTCTCGGCGAGCCCGACCAAGTCGACCGGCGGCGGGAAGGTCGACCTGCTCGTCAGCTTCGTCAACAAGACGAAGGAGCCGCTCGTGCTCCACTTCAAGCTCGACCCGGTGCCGCGCTTCGAGCTCGAGGTCTACGACGCTGCGAAGGGCAAGCGCGCCGACATGCCCACGGGCGCGACGCCGCCGCCGCCGAAGGGCGCGACGCAGCCCCCGCCGAGCGAGGCGAAGTCCGCACGCATCACGATCGCCCCGAACGGTAGCGCGCGCGCGCGCATGCCCTGGGACGCCGTGAAGATGAAGTGGGCGCCCGAGAAGTACCGCGGCACGCCGCCCGAGCGCGGCTACCCGCGTGCGCCAGCCGGCCCCTTGCCGAAGGGGAAATACAACGTCAAGGTGATGACTCCACTGGTCGGCGTCTCCGAGGGCGTCGATCACGAGATGACAGCGCCGAAGGTCGAGATCGAGATCGAGAAGTGACATGACCGAGCCCGCGAGCACGTCCGCGCCTTCCGGAGGGCCCACGTCGGAGACGCCGAAGAAGGCCTTCCGTGCGGTGTTCTTCGGGACGCCTCAGTTCGCGGTGCCGTGCCTCGAGGCGCTCTTCGAGATCGCGGAGGTCACCGCCGTCGTGTGCCAGCCCGACCGGCCGCAGGGTCGCGGGCTGGAGCTCACGGCGCCGCCGGTGAAGAAGCGCGCGCTCGAGCTCGGGCTCAACGTCGTGCAGCCGACGAAGCTGCGGACGGGCGAGTTCGCGAAGTGGCTGCGCGAACAGAACGCCGACGTCGTGCTCGTCGTCGCGTACGGCCGCATCCTGCCGAAGGAGGTGCTCGAGGCGCCCCGCCTCGGGTGCGTCAACGTGCATGCGTCGCTCCTGCCGAAGCTGCGAGGCGCTGCGCCCATCACGTGGGCCGTCGTACGCGGCGAGCCCGAGACGGGCGTGACGCTCATGCAGATGGACGAGGGCATGGACACCGGCGCCATGCTCGAGGTGTTCTCGACGCCCACCACCGAGGAGGAGACGGCCGGCGAGCTCTCGGAGCGCCTCTCGGCGATCGGTGCCCTCGCCACCCGCAAGGGCCTGCCCACGTACGTCGCCGGCGGGTACACGCCCATCGCGCAGGATCACGCGAAGGCGACGATGGCGCCGATGCTCAAGAAGGAAGACGGCCGCATCGACTTCACGTTGCCCGCGCGCGCCGTGCACGACCACGTTCGCGGCATGATGCCCTGGCCCGGCGCCTCGACCATCGCACGCGGAAAGACCCTCAAGGTGCTCGCCACGCGCGTGACCGATATTCCGCAGAGCGGTGCCGCCAAGGCCGAGCCCGGGACGGTCGTCTTCGCCGACAAGTCGCGCGTGGTCATCGCGTGCGGCGAGCGCGGTGTCGAGCTCGCGCGCGTGCAGCTCGAGGGCAAGAAGGCGATCGGCGCCGGTGACTGGTTCCTCGGGCGCGGCATCGCCGAGGGCGACAAGCTCGGCTGACGGTGAGCTCACGACACGCCGCCACGGCGCTCGTGATCGCGGCGCTCGTCATGGTGCGCGCGGCCCCCGCGCACGCCGACGACACGCCGATCGCCGAGTCGCTCTTCCAGCAAGGCCTCGGCGCGATGGAGCGGGGTGACTACGGGCGCGCGTGCGGTCTGCTCGCCGAGAGCCAGCGCCTCGACCCCGGCGGCGGCACGCTCCTCAACCTCGCGCTCTGCCACGAGCGCGCGGGGAACATCGCGACGGCCTGGGCCCGCTATCACGACGCCCTCGGCATCGCGCGTCGCGACGCGCGCGAGGATCGGATCACGTTCGCGGCCGAGCACATCAAGCTGCTCGAGCCTCGCCTCCCCCGCCTCGCGATCTCGATGAACGAGCCCGTCGCCGGCGCGCATGCAAAGGTCGACGGCGTCGATCTCTCGGCCTCCGTATGGGAGACGCCCTCGCCCATCGATCCCGGCGAGCACGTCCTCCGCGTGGAGGCACCTGGGCGCGCGCCGTGGACGACGAAGGTCGCGGTGGTCGAGGCCGAGACACGCCGCGTGACGGTGCCACGGCTCGCGCCGGCACTCGCGATGGAGTCGCCCGCGCCCCTGGCTCCGCCGGGCCGCACACAGCGCATCCTCGGCTGGTCGCTCACCGGCGTCGGCGGCAGCGCCGTCATCGCGGGCGCCGTGCTCGGGGCGCTCGCGATCGGCGCCGAGTCGACGGCCGACGCCTCGTGCCCCGGCACGGGCGCGTGCTCCGACCCGCGGGGCATCGACGCGAGCAACCGCGCGACGGCCTTCTCGACGGCCGCGACGATCAGCGCGATCGGCGGAGCGATCGTGCTCGCCGGCGGCATCCTGCTGCTCCTGACGGCGCCGTCGTCGTCGGCCACCGCGCGCTGAACGCGCTCAGCGCGGGACGCGAACGAGGGTCATCGGGTCTGCGTCCGACTTCGCGTGGAAGAAGTACGCGTACTGCGCGTCGAGCTCGAGGTAGCGCGCCTTCTTGAACGTCGTGGGCAGCGAGAGCGCGTGCATCGACGCCGCGCAGCTCGCGAGCGTGCACGACGAGATCGTCGTCTGCGAGCGCAGCACGAGGTTCGTGCCGTCGCTCTTGATCGACACGGGCGCGGGCACATCGACGAGGATGGTGGTGGGCGTGGTCTGCGGGGTGATGCGCGACCAGGACACCACGGTGCCCTCGTCCTGCGCGTAGACGAGCACGCGCTGCGAGTCGGCGGCGACCCACGACGGATAGGCGTCGAACGTCGCGAGCGTGGTGAGCGGGGTCGCCGCGAACGGGCGCCACTTGTTGAGCGTCCACTGCCCGCTCGGCGTCCGCGAGCTGATGATGAGCTCGTCGTCGCTACCGAACGCGAACATCGCCGGGCCGCCGAACGCGAGCGTCGCCTCGGGCACCTGCGAGAGGAGGTCTGCGCCTATCCAGCGCAGCGTGGGCGCGTTCGAGAGGTAATCGGGGGCGGCCGTCCAGAGGGCCTTCGACGAGCGCGCGAGGATCGACGACGACCCGTTGTCGACCACCGTCGGATTGAGGCCCGCCAGCGTCATCCGGTGCAGCTTGCCGTCGCCGGTCGTGAACCAGACCTGCCCGCGCGCCAGCCCGATCGTGCTGACGCGCGTGGCGGCGCTCGCCGACGGCTGGTCGTAGATCGTCTTCGGGTGCGTCGGGTCGCTCTTCGAGATGAGGACGATGGTGCTGCGTGTGCCCGTTCGGTCGGTCACGAGCAGCTCGTCCTCGCCCATCGCGAGCACCGGGTCGACGAACTGTCCGAGCGTCTGCGCCTTCAGGGGCGCGCTCGCCTCGCCGTCCTTCGCTCCCGTGCCGCCGTCGCCGTCGTCGGGCGAGACCGACGGCCCCGCTTCGGCGCCGTCCGCGGGTGCCGACGCGTCGGCGTCGCCGGGGTGGCGTTCGTCGACGCCGATGATCGTCCCGCAGGCCGCGACCGACGCCGCGAGCAGCGCGACCGTGGCCAGAGACCCGACGTATGTATTCTGCAACCTCATCGGGGCACCCGCGCGATCACGCCGGTCTTTCCCTTGGCCGTCATGACGATCCACGCGTAGGTCCCGTCGACGACGAGACCCCGTGAGTACTGGAGGCCGGAGGTGAGGACGGTCATCGTGCTCGCGCAGCTCGCGATCGTGCAGCGTCGGAGCGCCGTATCGGTGAGCATGTAGAGGCTCGTGCCGTTGCTGCGGAGGATGGGCGGCGTGTCGAACGACGCAGCCGCGAGCACGGTCGTGCTCGTGCCCGTCGTGCGATCGATCGCGCGGATCTCCTTCGCGACCGGCAGGTGCACGAAGGCGCGCGACGGGTCGAGGCCGATGGCCACGGCCTCCTCGGGAAGCGTCGCGAGCAGACGGTGGCCCGCACGGGCGCCCGTGGCGGCAGGAGCCCAGTGGCGCAGCGTCGTCGACGCGCCGCGCGTCGCGTAGACGAGCGCCTCGTCGTCGACCGCAACGTCGCCGACCGAGCCGGTCGGATTGAGCAGCGCGTTGGTGGGGGTGACCTGCGCGGGCGGCGCGCCGAACCAGTGGAACTGGAGGATGTCGCCGAGGAACTGCGGCAGCTCGGCGAGCCAGAGCGTCTGCGGGGCGGAGAGGATGCGCGTCGACGAGCCGGGGACGTACTCATCCTTCACGTCCGTGCCGTCGCTCTTCAGGCTCTTCAGCGCGCCGTACGTATCGGCGACGAAGACGCGGCCGCGCGAGGCGCCGACGCTCTCGAAACGCACGCCGTCGATCACGTCCTCCTCGAGGAGCACGTTCACGGCGTGAGGCGCCGCCTTCTCCGTCGCGACGAGGCGGGTCTGCACGTCGGTCTCGAGCGTGAGCACGTGGGTATCGCCGATCGCGAAGGCCTGGATGGGATGCCCCGTCAGGACGATCTCGAGCTTCGGGCTGGTCGTGGGCGCCGACGAAGGGCCCGGCGGGCTCTCGGGCGTGGAGGCCGGAGACTCGGGCGAGGTCCCGTCGGCAGGCGCCGCCGGAACGTCGGGCTGCGAGGGCCCGGGGGCCGGCTCGGGAGAGCTCGCGTAGGGCCCGCACGCCGCGAGGGCGATCGCCACGCTGCATCGAAAAACCTTGGCGATCATCTCGTGTACGGGGAGGTATGACACGCTCCAGCTGACCACGCAATGTCAGGCTTCTTCACGGCCCCGCGCGATGGCGGCGGCCGGGCTTGCGTTTTGCGTCCCGCGCGCGAGAGTTCGCGGATCTCCGTGGCCGACAAAGCGCACGCTCGCCCGCCGAAGAAGGGCTCGGGTCCGTTCGCGGGCTTCCATCCCGCCGTCGGCGAGTGGTTCCGTGCGGCGCTCGGCGAGCCGACGCGCGCGCAGGTCCTCGCGTGGCCGCACATCGCGAAGGGCGACACCACGCTCCTGCTCGCGCCGACCGGCTCGGGCAAGACGCTCGCCGCGTTCCTCTCCGCGATCGACCGCCTCGCGCAGGCGCCCGAGCCGGAGGATCGCAAGCGTCTCCGCGTCCTCTACGTCTCGCCGCTGAAGGCGCTCGCCGTCGACGTCGAGCGGAACCTCCGTGCGCCGCTCGCCGGTGTCAGCGAGGCCGCCTCGCGGCTCGGTACGCCGCTCCGGCGCCTCCAGGTCGCGGTCCGTACCGGCGACACGCCCACGTCGGAGCGCGCGAAGATGCTGCGCTCGCCGCCGGATATCCTCATCACGACGCCGGAGTCGCTCTATCTGCTGCTCACGTCCGCGCAGCGCGAGCTGCTCATGTCGGTCGACACGGTCATCATCGACGAGATCCACCAGATGGCCGCGAGCAAGCGCGGCGCGCATCTCTTCCTCTCGCTCGAGCGCCTCGCGGCCATGCGCCCGGAGGTCCCGCTGCAGCGCATCGGCCTCTCGGCCACGCAGCGGCCGCTCGACGAGATCGCGCGGCTGCTCGGCGGCTACGCGAACGCGGGCGCGAAGGGCCGCAAGGCGACGCCGCGCGAGGTCGCGATCGTCGACGCCTCCGCGAAGAAGGTGCTCTCGATCACCGTCGAGGTGCCCCCTCCCCTCCCCGACGGCCTCGCGGGCCCGATCGACGACGCCGAGTCCGCCCCCGACGCCCGCAGCATCTGGCCGCAGGTCCATGCGCGTCTCGTCGAGCGCATTCGCGCGGCTCGCTCGACCATGATCTTCGTCAACAGCCGGCGGCTCGCCGAGCGGCTCGCGACGGCGCTGAACGAGACGGCCGGCGAGGAGCTCGCGCTCGCGCACCACGGCTCGATCGCGAAGGACAGCCGCCGCGCGATCGAGGAGCGGCTCAAGGCCGGCGATCTCCCCGCCATCGTGGCGACGTCGTCGCTCGAGCTCGGCATCGACATGGGCGCGGTCGATCAGGTGATCCAGGTCGAGGCGCCGCCGTCGGTCGCGTCGGGCATCCAGCGCATCGGGCGCGCGAGCCACCATGTCGGAGGCATTCCCTCCGGCGTGCTCGTACCGAAGCACAAGCACGACCTCCTCGCATGCGCCGCGGCGGCAGCCGGCATCGAGAGCGGCGACGTCGAGGAGACCTACTACGCGCGCAATCCGCTCGACGTCCTCGCCCAGCAGATCGTCGCCATCGCGGCGGTCGGCATCCCGCGAGGGCGCGTGCCACTGAAGGGAAAGGCGAAGCGCCACCACGGCGATACCGAGCCCGAGATCGAGACGGACGTCGAGGAGCTCTGGGAGCTCGTGCGCCGCGCGGCGCCCTTCGCCGAGCTGCCGCGCAAGAGCTTCGAGGGCGTGCTCGACATGCTCGCGGGTCGCTACCCGAGCGACGAGTTCGCGGACCTCCGCCCGCGCATCACCTGGGACCGCACGCGCGGCGTCCTCACGCCACGCGCGGGCGCCAAGCGCCTGGCGATCCAGAATGCAGGCACGATCCCGGATCGCGGGCTCTACGGCGTGTTCCTGCAGGACGGCAGCGAGCGCGAAGGCGAGGGCGGCGACGAGCGCAGCGCGAGGAAGAAGAGCGCCTCGAGCCGTCGCGTCGGCGAGCTCGACGAGGAGATGGTCTTCGAGCTGCGCGAGGGTGAGGTGTTCCTCCTCGGCGCGTCGTCGTGGCGGGCCGAGCAGATCACGCGTGACCGCGTCCTCGTCACGCCCGCCGCGGGCATCCCCGGAAAGATGCCCTTCTGGCACGGCGATCGCGCAGGCCGCACGCTCGCGTTCGGCGAGCGCATCGGCAAGCTGACCCGCACCATCGCCAGCCTCCCTCCGGCCGAGGCAGGGGCGATGCTCGCGAAGGAGCACCACCTCGACGCGCGCTCCGCGACCGACCTCATCGCCTACGTGCAGGACGAGATGAAGGCGGCTGGCACGGTGCCGAGCGATCGCACGATCGTGGTCGAGCGCGTACCCGACGAGCTCGGAGACCTCCGCATCTGCGTGCTCACGCCGTTCGGTAGCCGCGTGCACCAGCCCTGGGCGATGGCCGCGCTCCGCAAGCTCCGCGACGCGCGCGCCGGCGACATCGAGGCGGTCGCCACGGACGACGGCATCATCTTCCGCGTTCCGGGCGGCGAGGAGCCGCCGCCGGTCGACCTCCTCTTCCCTTCGCCCGACGAGATCGAGGACATCGTGACGCGCGAGCTCGGCAGCTCGTCGCTCTTCGCGGCCCGCTTCCGGGAGGCGGCGGCCCGCGCGCTCCTGCTCCCGCGCCAGCACGTCGGCAAGCGCACGCCGCTGTGGGCGCAGCGCAAGCGCGCGGCGGACCTCCTCGCCGTCGCGCAGCAGTATCCGTCGTTCCCGATCGTCCTCGAGACGTACCGCGAGTGCCTGCGCGACGCGTTCGATCTCCCCGCGCTGATCGACGTGCTGCGCGCCGTCGAGTCGCGGAAGATCCGCGTCACGACCATCGACCTGACGACCCCCTCGCCGATGGCGGCGTCGCTGCTCTTCTCGTTCATCGGCAACTTCATCTACGACGAGGACGCGCCCGCCGCCGAGCGCCGCGCGCAGGCGCTCACCATCGATCACGCACAGCTCCGCGAGCTGCTCGGCGAGACCGAGCTGCGAAAGCTCCTCGACGCCGACGTCGTGCTGGAGCACGGGCGCCAGCTCCAGCGCCTCGACCGGCCGCTCCGCCATGCAGACGCGCTCCACGATCTCTTGCTCTGGCTCGGCGATCTGACGGCCGACGAGATCCGACGGCGCGCCGAGATCCCTTCCACGACCGACGGCGGCGTCGTTCGCCCCCCGATCGGCGCCGCCACCGCCCTCGCATGGGTCGATGGCCTCGTGCGCGATCGACGCGTCGTGCGCGTCCGGGTCGCCGGCGAGGAGCGCCTTGTCGCGGTCGAGGACGCCGCGCGCTACCGCGACGCGCTCGGCGTCGTGCTCGAGCGTGGGCTCCCGGCGGCGTTCGTCGGGCCGACGACGGATGCGCTGACGTCGCTCATCGCACGGTACGCGCGCACGCATGGCCCGTTCACGGCGGCCGACATCGCGGCGCGCTGGGGCCTCGGCGAGGCCTCGGTGACGTCGGGGCTCGAGCGCCTCGTCGCCAACGGCAAGGTGGTCACGGGGACGTTCCTGCCGTCGTCGGTCGCGGCACGCGCACGCGGGCGCACGACCGGCTCGCCGCTCGAGTACTGCGACGCCGAGGTGCTCCGCGTCCTCAAGCGGAAGACGCTCGCGAGGCTCCGCAAGTCGATCGAGCCGGTCACGGCCGACGTCTTCGCGCGCTTCCTCGCGGACTGGCAGGGCATCATCGCGCCGGACGACGCGCGCGCGCAGCGGCTGTCGGCGGCGCCCGAGACCGCGCTCCTTCGTGTGATCGCGCAGCTCGAGGGCTGTCCGGTCCCGGCGTCGGTGCTGGAGACGGAGGTCCTCCCCGCGCGCGTGCCCGGGTACCGGCCGTACATGCTCGATCAGCTGCTCGCCAGCGGCGAGGTGGTGTGGGCAGGCCTCGAGCCGATCGGCTCGAACGATGGACGCATCGCGCTCTATCGAGCCGATCGCGAGCCGCTGCTCGCACGCGGTAGCGGTGTCGACGCGCCTGCGACGTCGCTGCATACGACGCTGCGCGAGCTCTTCGAGAAGCGCGGCGCGCTCTTCTTCGCCGAGATCAAGCGGAACGTGCCGACCTATCCGCAGGAGGTGCTCGGCGCCCTCTGGGATCTCGTATGGGCCGGCGAGCTCACGAACGACACGCTCGAGCCGCTCCGCACGCTGCGCACCGCGGGTGCGCGCGAGGAGCGGCGCGGCCGGCCCCGCTCTCGCCCCGCGAATCGCGGGCCGGCGGGCAGCGAGGGCCGCTGGTCGCTCCGACGTTCGAGGTGGGAGCGCGTGCCGTCGAGCACCGAGCGCGCGACGGCGATCGCACGAGCGATGCTCGAGCGCTACGGGGTCGTGCTGCGCGAGGCGCCACATGCCGAGGGGCTGCCCGGCGGGTTCGCGAACGTCTACGACGTGTATCGAGCGCTCGAGGATCAGGGGCGCGTGAGGCGCGGCTACTTCGTGGCGGAGCGCGGCGCGACTCAGTTCGCGCTGCCGGGCGCCGAGGAGCGGCTCCGTGCGAAGCGACCCGACGACGAGGAGGCACGCACGCTCGTGCTCGGCGCGACGGACCCGGCGAACCCGTGGGGCTCGCTGCTGCCCTGGCCGCGTGAGGCGCGCGAGGCCGTCGGCGCACCAGCCACCGAGGGCGCTGCGAGCGAGGCCGCCGGGCCGGGCCGCTCGGCGCAGCGCGTTCCGGGTGCGCGCGTGATCATGCACGACGGCAAGCTGCTCGCGTGGGTCGGGCGCGGCGGCCAGAGCATGCTCACCTTCCTGCCGAAGGAGGAGCCCGATGCGTCTCATGCCGCAAAGGCCCTGGCGAATGCGCTCGTGGGTATCGCGCGCAGGCGCGTGGGCATCGCGATGCTCGCGACGATCGACGGCGGCCCCGCGCCCGAGAGCCCCCTCGCGAAGGTGCTCGGTGAGCACGGCTTCGCGGCACGAAGAGGCGCGCTGGTGTTCGTTCCGAGCCGCGCTCCGGTGATGGCGATCCCGGAGCCGAGCCCGGCGCCGCTCGACTTCGACGACGAGGAGCTGATCGACGACGAGCGGATGGATGACGAGCTCGAGGAGCTCGGAGACGCCCATGCCTGAGGGCGACTCGATCCATCGGCTCGCGGCGCGGCTCCGCCCGCGGCTCGTGGGCGGACGAGTTCGTTCGTTCGATGCGCACGACATCGCGGACTCGGTCGCTAGAACGGTGGTAGGGCGTGCGGTGGTGGCGGTCGAGGCGCGAGGCAAGAACCTGCTGGTGCGGTTCGACGACGGGCGGGCGCTGCACGTTCATCTGCGCATGCTCGGGCGCGTGGGCTTCGAGCGCGCGCGCTCGGCGTACTGGAAGCCGCGGACCACGTCGCACCAGCTGCGCATGGACGTCGAGGGCGCGGTCGTCGTGGGCGATCGCATCCCGGTGCTGCGCCTCTTGCGCGCGGGAGCCGAGGAGCGGGCGCCAGACCTCCGTTCGCTCGGCCCGGACCTCGTCGCGGCCGACGTCGACGTGGCCGAGTGCGTCGCGCGCCTTCGTGCGCTCGGCAACCGCCCCATCGGCGAGGCCCTGATGCTCCAGCGCGCGCTCGCGGGCATCGGGAACATCTACAAGTCGGAGACGCTCTTCGTGGAGCGCGTCGATCCAGCCGCTCCCGTCTCGGCCCTCGACGACGCGACGCTCGTCGCGCTGGTGACGCAGGCGAGCAAGCTCTTGCGGCAGAACCTCGGCGATGGCCCTCGCGTGACGCGTCCGGGGCTCGCGGGGCCTCGTTTCTGGGTCTATGGGCGCATGGGCCGCAGCTGCCTCCGGTGCGGCGGGACGATAGAAGTGATGCGACAGGGCGCGCCGCCGGGCCGGTCGACGTATCATTGTCGTGGGTGCCAGACGGTCCCCGGCGCGTGAACTTCCCATGACGAGCAACCGCACCGAGCGAATGGAACGAAGCGAACGCTTTCTCGACGAGATCCGCGTCGAGTTTCCGTCGTTCCGGATCCGGAAGAAGCGCGAGAGCTTCCTGCAGCGGGCGATCCACGTCGTGCTGGCGCTGCTCACGCTGGGCGGCCAACGCGTGTACCTTACACGTTATCACACGGTACTCTTCGGCACGCTCTGGGTGCCGGACGCGTGGGACGCGATGAGCGACGCCGACCGCTACATCCTCCTTCGCCACGAGCGCGTTCACCTTCGCCAGCGGAAGCGCATGGGCGACCTGATGATGACGTTCGTGTACCTCGTCCCGTTCTTCCCGCTGTTCTTCGCATGGGGGCGGGCGCGGATCGAATGGGAGGCCTACGTCGAGACGATCCGCGCCACCGCGGAGCTACAGGGCATCGAGGCCGCAGCGAACCTTCGCGCGCACATCGTGAAGCGCTTCACCGGGCCGGAGTACGGCTGGATGTGGCCGTTCCCGTCCGCCGTGAACCGCTGGTTCGACGAGGCCCTTGCGGACGTGAAGGCCGAGCTCGGCGTCTGACCAACGCCCTCTCGGCGCATTTCGCTTGCGGCGGAGGCGTCGGACGACTTCCGTTGAGCCATGGTTCCGCACGTGAGCTACGAGGACTACGTCGGCATGTGCGGGTGTCCGCCGGTGATGGGCATCGAGGCGATGCTCGCGCACTACCGGCTCACGATGGCCGAGTGGGCGCAGATCGCGGGCCACTGGAACTCGATCATCGCGACGAACCCGCAGTACATGCACCACGGGCTCCGCGTCGAGCAGGAGGCCGGTCGCATCCGCGCGGGCGGAGCGCCTCGTCCCGTGATGCTCGGCGGTGCGCAGCCCGGATCGGTCGCGCCGCCGGGTGGACCGCGCGTCGATGCCGACATGAACGCCGTCTCCGGCGCCATGCCCGGCGCGGTCCCGCCGCCCGGCTACGGCGCGCCGCCGCCCGTGGGCTATGGCCCGCCTCCCGGATACCCGCAGCAACCGCCACAGGCCGCTCCTCCTGGATACCCGCAGCAGCCTGGCTACCCGCAGCAACCGCCGCAGGCCGCTCCTCCTGGATACCCGCAGCAGCCCGGATACCCGCAGCAGCAGCCCGGATACCCGCAGCAGCAGCCCGGATACCCGCAGCAGCAGCAAGGCTACCGCCCTGCGCCCGGCTACAACGCGCAGGCGGCGGCGTTCGGCAACGAGGTGGGCAACGCCTTCAGCGCGTTCGGCAGCGCGCTCGGCTCGATGGTGAACAGCGTCGTCGGCACGTTCTCGTACGGGCAGGCCGTGATGGTGCAGTGGTCCGACGGCCAGCGCTATCCGGCGACCGTCATGATCCAGCAGAGCGGCCAGGTGCATGTGGCCTTCCCCGACGGTCGCCAGGTCTGGGTCCCGCAGCACTGCGTCGTCATGCGCTGAGCCTTCACGACGCGCACGCAGCTCAGTAGAACCCCTCGCGCCGCGCGTATCGCGCGGCGCGCTCCTCGTCGTACTTCTCGGCGTCGAAGCCCTCGCCCTGCAGCGCCTTGTGGATCTCGCCGTTGGTCGGCAGCGCCGTGCGCTCGACGAACCGCTCGGGGTCCCGGCCCGCCATGGTCGTCACCCGGCTTCCGACGCCTCGCGAGCGCGCTTCACGAGAGCCACCATCGCGCGGCGCACCTCGTCGGAGGTGGTCACCGGCACGTCGAACGCGAGCCTGACGGCGCGCGGCCCGTCGGGCGTCTTCACCGCGAGTTCGAAGCCATAGCGATCGACCGCCGTCATCGTCGCGCTCGAGGCGGCGTCGACTCCAGCGAGCACGCGCGCGTAGGCGAGCACCGCCTCCGCGTGGTCCTCGTTCATGTGAGCGAGGATGCCGGACGACGACGCCGCGAGCGGGTCGGGCTCGGCGTTGCAATAGTCCTCTGCGGTCACCCACGACATCCGACCGAAGCCGCCGACGTAACGCAGGGCCGACGGCTCGAGCCGGTAGAACGCGAAGTCCGTGAAGTCGACGTAGTAGGACGCGTCCGGCTGCGTCGCGAGGAACCTCTCGCGCACGGCGGCTCGCTCGGCCTCGGGCACCGCGGTCGTCGCGCCGAGGATCGTGACGCGCCCGAGCGCGAGCGGCTGATCGTGAGCGCTCGCCGGCTCCGAGACGAGCACCGACGTCTCCGGCCGAGCCAGCAGGTTGCCGGTGTGCTCCGCGAGCGTGGAGAGAAGGAGCAGCGGACGACCGAGGTCGTCGATCGCGAGCGTCACCAGCGAACCGTACGGGAAGCCCTCGGGGTCGCGCGCGAGCGTCGAGAGCGTGGCCGAGCGCGCCTGCAGCACCAGCGTGCGGCAGCGCTCCGCGTGGGTCGGAGCGCGCGCGGAGCTCTCCGACCGATCACGTGACGCAGGACGCTGGTGCTCGTCGGCCACGAGGCAGCCTCCCCTACTTCGACTTCGAGAACACGGCGACGCCGACGCGCCCCGCGCCCTTGCGCGCGCTCACGTCGATCTTGTACGGCACCGGGATCGGCGAGATCGGGCACGTCTTCGCGGCGCCCCTGCCGAGCACGGCGGGGTTCTTGTCGGTCGGCGGCGAATGGCCCGACTCGATGTTGAGCGGCAGCATGAAGAGGTGCACGTCGAGCTCCGAGACCTGGAGCGGCGGCGACATCGCGATGATCGTGTAGCACTTGCCCGGCTGCAGCGTGACGACCATGCCGTAGTGGCCGTTGGGCAGGAGCGTCTCGTGGCCTGCCGACCCCTCGGCCGTCATGCCCGGAGCGTCCTTCGCGGCCTGCGCGACGATCGCCGCGTCGAGCGCCGCGTCGACGGCCGGGCCGAGCGGGTTCGCGGCAGAGCCACTGGGCGCGGCCGACGCGCTCGCCGACGGCGCCGCGGAGGCGCTCGCCGAGGGAGCCACGCCCCCCGAAGCCATGGGCGCGGCATCGGGGGCGCCGCCGTCCGGGAAGCCGAAGGCCAGCCCAGCGTCGAGCGTGACGCTCGGCACGGCCGGCGTCTTCGAGCACGCGGCGGGCACGAACGCGGCGGTGGCGATGAGGATGGCGAGGGGAAGGCTCTTGCGCATGCGCGCACCTTACCCCGAAAAGGCCGCTCCGTGCGAAGCCGACGGGGGCTCGCTGGCCTAGGGCCTGTCCCTAATTTCTAGGCTGCCTGAGAACGAGATCGGGCACGGGCACGGGCACGGGCACGTCGAGACGAGAATCGCGGCAGGGCGCGATCGAGGGACAACTCGCGCGGGGCGCGGCCGAAGAGCCGGCATGGTCCTCGATCACGAGCGTCTCGACGTGTACCTCGTCGCGCTGGATCTTCTGGTGTTCGCGAACGAAGTCATCGAGCGGTTGCCGCGCGGGCGAGGCCATCTCGCAGACCAGCTCACACGAGCGTCGACCGTGCTGAATCTGGCCGAAGGAGCGGGCAAGCTCTCGAAGGCCGACAAGCGACACTACGACCTCACGGCGCGAGGCTCCGCGACAGAATCCGCCGCTCTACTCGACGTCTGCTTGCGGCTGCGGCTCATCGGAGACGCCGAGTACCGAACGCAAGGCGATGGTCGTCCGCGTCGTGTCGATGCTCATCAAGCTCGCGATGAGCTTCGAGGACGCGAGACCGGCACCCGACGAGAGCGGCGGCGTCTAGATCCTCAGCCACAGCAGAGCGCAGCCGAGCGCGACGACGGCCGCGTAGAAGCGCCGCGTCTTCTCGTAGCGGGTTGCAAAGCGCCTGGCCTGCTTGAGCAGACTGGACGTGCACTCGATCTCGGGACGCGCCTTGTACCGTTCCTTGTCGTACGGCAGCTTCTGCGCGCGGCTGCCGTTGGATGGGATGACAGGCACGCAGTTCTGCTCGGCGAGCGCGGCGCGCAAGGCATCCGAGTCGTACGCCTTGTCGCCAAGCAGACATGCCGAGCCAACTCTAGCGACGAGCTCCCTGGCGGGTCGATTGTCGTGACGCTGGCCCTCGGTGATCCCGAATGTGAGCGCCCCTTTTTCTCCCGCAGCGTGCTGGTGGGCGCGGCTGATCGTGCTGTCGATGCTGTGCCATTCATCGTCGCGGTCGGTTTGCAGCGCGTGGCCGTGTGCAACGCACACGGCACAGCCTCCCGAAGGTCGGCTAGGAACAGTCGGCTCCACTTGCCGGCCTTCGACCCCCTGTCGAATCGATTGAATACCCTTTTCCAGGGCCCGAAGTCGCCCGGTAGATCTCGCCACGGGACTCCGGTTCGGCGCCACCACAAGACCGCCTCGACGAAGTTGCGATCGTCCTTCGGCGGCCGGCCTGCTCGAGGCGAAGCCGCGAGCACCGCCTCGATCTTCGCCCACTGCCGCTCATCGAGTCGACGTCGAACCATCGTGGCGATCGATGGAACACAGGTTCGAGACCATGGACAGCGCGTGCAGTGTGCACAGCCATTTCCGCCCACCACAGAACGACGAGATCCGCGCGACGGACAGCCTCGCCCCCTCTCGCCCGTGCCCGTGCCCGTGCCCGTGCCCGTGCCCGTGCCCGATCTCCCTCTCGGACAGCCGGAAGATTAGGAACAGCCCCTAGAGCACGTCGACGTTCAGGGTCGCGCCGCCGTCGGACTTCGGCGTGATTCGCGCCGACAGCTTGCGCCACTCGCCGTTGCCCTCGCGCCGGTCGGCCTCGACCATCGCCACGGCGGCCTCGACGACCTCGATCGGCGGGTCTAGCGCACGCAGGATGCCGGCGGCATCGATGACCACGAGCTGCACGACGACGCGCCGCTTGTCGTCCGCGCTCGCCCTCGGATCGCCGGCCGTGTGGTCGAGCGTCACGACGAAGAGCCCCTGCAAGTACCCCTTGCTCCCGCGAGCGAGCGCGGCGAGCGCCGCATTCGCGACCGGGAGAAAGAGCGCGCGTGAAGGCTCGCGGAGCTTCTTCGGAGCGCCTTGCGGCGGCGGCACCGACGCGGGCGATGCCGCCGCGGGGGGCGACGAGGCGCGCGTCGCGGTCGCCGGATTCGGCGGCTTCGACGACGACGTCGCCGCGCGCGGAGGGCTCGACCCGGTGCGAGGCTCGTACACCTCGCGGATCGGCGGAATCGAGCGATACGCGCGCGGCGGCGGCGGCACCTTCGTGTCGGTCCTCTCCGCGACGGGGGGCGGCGGCACCGAGAAGCGGCTCTCCCGCGCGAGCTCGACGATCTCGGAGGGCCTCGGACGATCGAAGAGGCCGAGGAGCTCGATCTCCCCGCTCGCCATCCGCTCGTGGACGGCGTCGGCCCGAGCGACGAGCGCTCCCAGCTCGACGAGCGCCTTCGCGTCGTCGAGATCGAGGTCACCGACCACGCTCATCGTGAGCTGCGGAATCCCCCGGGCCTGGCCCTCGCGAAAGACCACGTCGCCGTGGGTGGGGGCGGAGCTCGAGGACCGCCCCGCCCAGGACCAGCGGAGGATGCGATCCACGGGGGCGTAGGTCGCGAGCACCTCTCCGTAGAGACGCGCCACCGCGTTCCCCTGGCGGGTCTGGAAGGTCGCGACCCGCGAGACCGTGTCGAACGCCATCTCCTCGCCGCGCGCAGCATGGTCCTCACGCCGCTCCGTCAGGCGACGCAGGTCGCGCTGGAGCAGGAACGCAAATCTACGCGTCGCCTCGTCGAGCGGCATTGGGGCCCGTGATTCTACCCACGTTGGCTCAAGTTCTTGTAGGGTAAGCCGCGTAAGGAGATTCGCCGATGGCTCTTTTGCTCTCGCGGCCGCGCCGCACCCTCTTCGCGCTCGCCGTCTTCAGCGCCATGCCGCTACTGGTCGCATGCCCGAAGAAGGAGACGCCCGTTGCGGACGCCGCACCGCCGCCTCCCCCCGAGCCTGAGGCGAGCACCGTCGTCCTCACGCCCCTCGAGGAGGATGCCGGCGCCGACGCCGACGCCGACGCCGATGCCGCCAAGAAGGCGACTGGGCCGGGCGTCCCGACGAACGTCGCTCGCCTTCGCCAGTGCTGCGGCCAGCTCCGCACGCAGGCCAAGGCCATGGGCGCCTCGCCCGAGGCCGGCTTCCTGATCAGCGCAGCCGCGCAGTGCGACGGCCTCGCCGCGCAGGCGGGCCCAAACGCCAGCGCCCCCGAGCTCGGCATCCTCAAGACGGCTCTCGCCGGCCGGAACATCCCGCCGGTCTGCGCCGGCTTCTGAGCCGCACGCTCACGCGAAGTGGTCGAAGCCGCGAGGCTCGACGTCGACGGTGCCTCGCGCCGTCTTCATGAGCACGCGAGCGCCCTTCTCGTGCGCCTCGACGACGCCGATCTGCACGAAGCCCGGTAGCTCGCACGGGCTCGCCGCGAGCAGCGCGTAGTCCTCTCCGCCATAGAGCGCGTGCTCGGCCGGGTCTCCACCGGCCACGGCCGCCCCGGCGACCAGCGCCTCGCCGCCGGCGGCGAGCACGGACGCGAGGTCGAGCACGAGCCGCACGCCGCTCGCCTCCGCCAGCTGCCACGCGTCGTGCGCGAGGCCGTCCGAGACGTCGATCGCCGCGTGCGCGACCCCCGCGAGAGCCCGCCCTTCGGCGATGCGCGCCACGGGGCGACGCCACGCGAGGAGGCATTCGGAGGTATCTGCATCCTGCATGCGTGCACTCTGCATGTGCTCGGCGAGCAGCGCGAGCCCGACCCCCGCAAGGCCCACCGGGCCGGCGAGCCAGAGCCCGTCCCCCGGGCGCGCCCCCGTTCGAAGCACCGGCGCGGCCGCGCGCCCGAGCAGCGTCGTGGTGATCGAGGTCTCGGTCCCACGCGCGAGGTTCCCCCCCACGACCGGAGCACCGACCTCGGCGGCAGCCGCGGCCTGCCCGCGAGCCAGGGCACCGAGCGCCTCGTCGTCCACCGACGGCGCGAGCACGAGCGCCGAGAGCGCAAATGCGGGAGAAGCCCCCATCGCGGCCAGATCGCTCGCCGCCGCCATGAAGCTGCGCCAGCCGATGTCCTCCCACGACGCCCAGTCCGTACGGAAGTGCGTCCCGTCGACCTGCGCGTCGATGGTCCACACGAGGGCGCTCGCGTCGGAGGCGCCGAGCATCTCGAGCACGGCCGCGTCGTCCCCGATGCCGACGCGAACTCCCCGGGGCGAGCCCGTCGCGAAGCGCGCCCGGAGGGCGGCCACCCGCGCGAGCTCGCTCGACGAGCTCACGTCCGATCCGCGGGCGGGAGACGCGAGGGCAGCGTGCGCCGCGCCTGAGCCGACGGGAGCGTCACCGTGAAGACGGTTCCACTCGGCTCGTGCGCGGTTCCACTCGGCTCGTTCGCGGTTCCACTCGGCTCGTTCGCGGAGATGACCACCGTTCCGCCATGGGCCTCGACGATGCGCTTCACGATCGACAGGCCGAGGCCCGTGCCGCCGTACTCGCGCGTCGACGACGAATCGACCTGGTAGAAGGCGTCGAACACCTTGGCGCGCTCGCCGCTCGGGATGCCGATGCCCGTGTCGGTGACGCTCACCTGCACGACGCGGCGAACGGGGGCGAGCAGCACGGAGCCGCCGTCGTCGTCGTCCGACGGGCCGCCGTCGGCGACGCGAGCACGCACCGTCACCTTGCCGCCCTTCGGCGTGAACTTCACGGCGTTGTCGACGAGGTTCACGAAGACCTGGCGCAAGCGCTCGGCGTCCGCGGCGAGCTCGCAGGCCGCGCCGTCGTCGTCGAGCACGAGCTCGACCTGCTTCTTCAGCGCCACGGGAGCGACCGTGGAGATGACCTCCTTGAGCGTGGGGCTGATCTGCATGGGCGCCTGGCGCAGCGACATCGTCCCGCTGTCGAGCTTCGACAGATCGAGGAGGCCCATGATGAGGGCGAGCAGCTGCTCGCCCTTTCCGTGAATCGTCGTGACGAACTCGGACTGCTCCTTCGAGAGCGGCCCGGCGATCCCTTCGGCCAGCATCTCGCTGTAGCCGATGATCGACGTGAGGGGCGTGCGCAGCTCGTGGCTCACCGTGCCGAGGAAGTTCGACTTGAGGCGGTCGAGCTCCTTCAGCTTCGTGTGCGCTTGCTCGAGCCGCTGCGTCTTCTCCTCGAGCGCGCGGTAGCTCTCGCGCACGCTGTAGAGGTGCAGCTTGCTCGTGACGTACGCCTTGTGGCTGCTGAAGATGATGAGCTCGATGGTCGTCTTGAGGTGACGGGCGATCCGCCCGAGGGCCTCGGGCTTGACGCGCGCGACCGCGGCCAGGCGCGCCGTCGAGTTGAGCACGTCGAGCTTCGGCACCGTCCGCGCGAGCGACTCCGGCGGCTCGCGCAAGCCCGCGGGCGCGTAGGGACCGAGCACGATGCGCCCGATGCGCCGACCTTCGTAGTCGAGCGACACGATGCGGTATGCGAGGCCCGTGAAGCACGGGTGGACGACGTCACCGTCGTCGCCCGGGTCGACGCTCTTCGCCGCGCTCACCGTGGCGCCGCACGCGCCGCGGCCCTGGGAGCTCTCGTTGACGAGCCCGCAGATATCGAGCTCGCTGGCGACGTTCGCGAGGAGCGCGCCGTCCGAAGCGTAGACGCGCACGCCGATCCCGAAGAGCGCCTGCATCGAGCGGCACATCTCGGAGAGCGCGTCGCGATCGATCACCTCGTCGAGACGTATCGGGACGTCACCGACGACATCGAGGGCGTTGCCCTGCGTCTTCTGCGCGGTCACGGTGACCCTCCGGTGGGCGTGCTGCCGGCAGGCGAGCCTCCGATGAACGCGGTCGAGAGCGCCGCCGCCTGGCCGGCGTGACCGAGGCTCGCGGCTGCCATCGCGAGGAAAGCCTCGGGCTTCAGGCCCAGCTTGTCCCTGAGATCGTGCTCGACGTCGAGGTGCTTCCACGTCCGATCGAGCAGGCCGAAGAAGCTCTCGAGGACCCCCACCCCGCTCACGGCGCAGGCCTTGGAGACCGGCTCCTTACCGCGCCGCGCGAGCTCGTCGATCTCGGCGTCGGTGCGGATGTTGGGCAGGTCGCGCTTGTTGAACTGGATGACCAGCGGCACCTGCGAGAGCGACCGACCGAGCTCCTTCAGGTTGGCGCGCAGATCGAGGAACGACTCGGCGTTGTTCTCCGTCTCGGCGAGCTGCGAGTCGGCGACGAACACGATGCCATCGGCCCCCTGGAGCACGAGCCGCCGGGTCGAGGAGTGGACGACCTGGCCGGGCACCGTGAAGACCTTCACGCGCAGGTTCATGCTCCCGTGGTCGCTGTCGGCCTTGAAGACCAGCGGCAGCATGTCGAAAAAGAGCGTGCGATCGTCCTTCGTCTCGAGCGTCATCAGACGCCCGCGGCTCTTCTCCTGCACCAGCTGGTGCAGGGCCTTCAGGTTCGTCGTCTTCCCACTGAGCGCAGGCCCGTAGTAAACGAGCTTGATCGCGACTTCACGGGCGGCGAAGTTGAGCTGCACAGGCCGACTTTCAGGAGGGCGTGTCGTGTGAGCCACACGACAGGCGACGGGATGAGCGTATCATGGGCCCGTGCTGGAAGAAGGCGACAAGGTCCCCTCGGCTCTACTCCATACCTCGTTCGAGGTCCTGCTCCCGGGCGCTGGCGCCGGCGGTGATGCCGGCAAGACGGCCTCGCTCCGGGACCTAGCTCCAGCGGACAAGACGCTCGTGCTGTTCTTCTACCCGAAGGACAGCACCCCCGGATGTACCCGCGAGGCCCAGGGCTTCACCGCCTCGAAGAAGGCGATCGAGAAGGCCGGCGGCGTCGTCGTCGGTGTCTCCCGTGACTCCGTTAAGAGCCATGGCTCGTTCCGCGACAAGTTCGGCGTCGCCATCCCGCTCGTCTCCGACCCCGAGCGGCTGCTGCACGAGGGCTTCGGCGCCTGGGGCGAGAAGGTGATGTACGGCAAGAAGGTGCTCGGCGCGATCCGCAGCACGTTCCTCGTGAAGAACGGCATCGTCGTGAAGGTGTGGCCGAGCGTGAAGGTCGACGGGCACGTCGACGCGGTCCTGGCCGCCCTCGGCGGCAAGGCCCCGGCGGCGAAGCCTGCCGCGGCTGCGAAGCCCGCGAAGCCCGCGGCGAAGAAGAGCGCGCCGAAGACCACGAGCTCCGCGAAGACGGGCGCAAAGGCAAAGGCGAAGGCAAAGAGCCGGTGAGCGGCGCGGGCGACGTCACCGTCGTGTGGGTCGCACCGGAGGGGGCGAGCCCGTCGTCCGGCATCCGCTCCGGCCCGGGTGACGGGCGCGAGGACGCGACGCGTGCCGTCCTCGAATGGGCGCGCGCCCGCGGGCTCCACGTGCGCTCCGCCAGCGAGGGCTCGCGCGGAGGCCTCGAGCAGGTCGACTTCACGATCGCGGATCGGGTGGAAAAAGAGCTCGATCGTGCACGCGAAGGCACCGCGGCGCTCGATGCCGACGTCGCCGAGCGCGCGCTCGCCCGCGCCGAGACGCTGCTCCGCGAGCATCCCGAGCTTCCGCAGGCGGCGTGGCTGCGCGCCGAGGTCCACCGCGGCTGGGCCGCGCGTTGGACGCGCGTCGAGCCGCGCGACGATCACCGCGCGCAGCTCGCATGGCAGGAGGCCGAGGCGCTCGACGGCGGACGTGCCGCCGGCATCGGCGAGGTCGCCTTCCCTTCACGCCCGCGTGCCGCGGCGACGCTCAGCGTCCAGGGCGCCTCCACACGCAGGCTCGTCGTGCGGCTCGACGGCACGGAGCTCACGGGCACGCCGGCTCCGGACGGCGCGATGACCTACGCGCTCGACGTGCCGGCCGCCGAGCACCAGGTCGTCGTGACGGTCGACGGCGAGACGGCCTTCGCATCCTGGGTCGCGATCTCGGACGGCGCTCCCTCGCCTCCCTCCCCGCGTCCGGTCATCGCGGTCCGCGTGAGCAACGACGGCGCATGCACGGCGGCATCGTTCGGCGGAGTGTCGCCCGACGGCGCCGGCGGGATCCGGGCGGCCGGCGTCACCTGCGATCACTGGGTCGCGGCGTTGCCGGCAGAGCGGCCCGGCAGCGTGCTCGTCGCGCGGTGCGAGCGAGACGCGTGCGGACCGCTCCTCGAATGGCGGACCGGCGGCCTCGACGCCACGGCCGGGGTTGCCTTGCCGCATGTGCGGCGCGGAGGCGCCTGGCCTGCCTGGGCAACCTGGACCGCCCTCGGCGTCGGCGCGTTCGCGGCGACCACGATCACGCTGATCGCGACCGGCGTCTTCGAGGCGCGACCGACCGAGCAGCGCTTCGTCGCAGGCGGCGTCCGGGTCGAGTAATTTTCTTCGTGCCTCGCCCGGAAGAATCCGGCGAGGCGGGTTGTACATATCCACGAGGGCGGTTCGGCCCGGGACGGTAAGCGGGTCGCCCGCATCCCCGACCCGTGCGTCCCATGGTCGAGCTCCCCCCTCGTTTCCCGGAACCCGAGCCGAGCAAGTGGAGGTCCCCGCGCAGGTAGCCCCCGTCGATCGTTCGTAAGTCGTAACCCCCATCTCACCCGCGCCATTCGACGCGGCCCCCCTCGAGAGGCTCCCGGCACGCGTCCCACCGCGTCCGGGGGCCTTCTCCTTTTTGTGCTTTGATCCCGATGAGTTCGACCCTGCAGCCGCACCGCGAAATCCGCCGCATCGCGCGTTGCGGAGCACCGTGGTGACGCTTACCCTGTTCGGAGAGGTTTCAATGGCCAACGCCCCCGCACTCGACTTCAACGGCTTCGTCGCACGAAAGAAGGCCGAGCGCGCCGAAGGCGCCATGGAGGGCGAGCACGACTACTCCTACATCCTGGACCGCCAGACCCGCGCGACCTTCGACTCGGCCAAGCCGATCGAGCTCGCCATCGCGAGTGCTGTCCGCGTCTTCAAGGAGCGCGAGAAGGGCAACCTCCTGGGCCACGCCGTCAAGGTCTCGCATCGCCAGTTCGGACGCATCCACGGCATCGCGAGGGAGTGCTCGCAGACCCTGGGCATCTCGCCGCCCGAGGTCTACATCACGAGCAGCCCGGTGCTGAACGCCGGCACCTATGGCACGAACGAGGAGTCGTTCATCGTCATCCACTCTGCGCTCGTCGATCACTATACGGACGAGGAGCTGAGGTTCGTGATCGGCCACGAGTGCGGCCACATCCACAACTCGCACGTCGTCTACCTGACGACGCTCCACTTCCTCCACCTCGTCGCGAGGGCGTACCTCGGGCCGCTCGTCATGCCAGCGATCATCCCGCTCATGGCCTGGTCACGGCGCGCGGAGATCACGTGCGACCGCGCGGGCATGCTCTGCTCGAAGGACACGCACGTCGCCGCACGCGCGCTGACGAAGCTCGTGGTCGGCTCGAAGAAGCTCTACGAGGAGTTCAACCTCGACGCCTTCCTCGAGCAGTACGACGAGGGCAAGGAGGGCATCGGCCGCTACATGGAGGCCCTCGCCTCGCACCCGTTCCTCCCGAAGCGTGTCCTCGCGATGCGCGTGTTCGCCGAGAGCGGGCTCTACTTGAAGCACGCGGCGTCGAGCAACACGCCGACCGGCCTCACCATGACCGAGGTCGACGATCGCGTGAAGGGCCTGCTCAAGGGCGACGCGTAGTCGTCACCACCGCTCCACTCAACTCTCCAAGGCAACCGAGGAAAACGCACAATGCTCGAAGGATTTCGGGAGCGGAAGCTCGACGTGACGGTGGCGCTGCAAGAGCTCTCGGACATCGCAGGCGGCCTCGGGGCGAAGAGCCTGAAGGAGCGTCTCGACCGCGATCTCGTGAAGAAGATGGAGGAGGATCGCTTCCACCTCGTCGTCGTCGGCGAGTTCAATCACGGCAAATCGAGCTTCGTGAATGCGCTCCTCGGCGAGACCGTGCTGCCCGTCGGCGTCACGCCGACCACCGCGGCCATCCACCACCTGAAGTACGCCGACGCGCCCGAGGCGACCGTCGTGTACTCGTCGGGCAAGCGTGAATCGATCCCCTTCGGTGACACGAAGAAGTTCGCGGTCGGCGGCGGCACGAGCCCCGAGGACGTCGACTACCTCGAGGTCGGCTACCCGGCGCCGCTGTTGAAGGAGCGCATCCTCCTCGTCGATACGCCAGGCGTGAACGACCTGTCGCTCTCGCGCGCGGACATCACCTACAGCTACATCCCGCGCGCCGATGCGGTGCTCTTCCTCCTCGATGCCGGACAGATCCTGAAGGAGAGCGAGCGTCAGTTCCTGCAGGACAAGCTGCTCAAGGCGTCGCGCGACAAGATCGTCTTCGTCATCACGAAGTGGGACATCTTGAACGAGGACGAGAAGAAGGAGGCGCTCGCGTACGCGCGCACCCAGCTCGCCAACCTCGTGAAGGACCCCGTCGTCTTCCCGATCAGCGCCGAGACCGCGCTGCAGGGCGGAAAGATGGCCGAATCGGGCATGCCCGAGCTGCTCGCGCACCTCACGACGTTCCTCGCCGAGGAGCGCGGTCGCATCCTGCTCGACAACGCGCTCGGTGAAGGGCTCAACGTCGCGGCGCTGCTCGGCAAGGGCGTCGATGCGCGCCGTCGTTCGCTCGCGATGAAGACCGACGAGCTCGAGCGCCGCATCAAGATGCTCGAGGAGGACCTCGCCGGCGCGGCGGGCACCATCGAGCAGCGCCGTATCAAGATCCGCGAGGAGATCAGCGGCATCAAGGTCTCCGCCCAGAAGGACCTCGATCATTTCGTCGAGGAGACGATCCGCCAGCTCCCCAACGTCATCGACTCCGCGAAGCGCGAGGACCTCCGCAAGTTCCTCCCTGCCTTCCTCCAGGACACGTTCAAGACGTGGGCCGAGGCCGAGGGCAAGGAGATCGGCGGCAAGCTCGAGGCCCTCGCCGAGAAGACGATCGCCCTCATCAAGGAGGACGCGAACGACGCCACCAAGCGCGTCGCGCAGACGCTCGGGCAGGAGGTGAAGAAGCTCGACGTGCAGATCGACACGTTCCGCTACGACGCCGGCGTCGCAGCGGTGCTGCTCGTCGGCATCGGCACCGCCGTCGCGGGCAGCCTGATGATCGGCGCGATGATCGCCCTGCTCGGCGCGCCGGCCCTGGCGCTGTTCGTGCGCGACCGGGTCGATGCAGAATACAAGAAGCAGGCGAAGGAGCAGGCGCCGGACGTGATCCGCAACGCCGCCAAGCAGGTCGGCCCCAAGGTCGACGAGATGATCGAGGACTTCGCGAAGAAGCTCGACGCCTGGGTCGTCACGGCCGGCGAGGAGCTCTATCGCGAGGTGCTCGAGGTGCTCAACGCGGCGCACGCGGTGCGCGCGAAGGGCGACAAGACGGACGAGGTCATCCTCGCCGAGGTCGACGCCCAGGACGCGCGGCTCGCCAAGGCGCGCACCCGCGTCGAGGAGCTGCGCGCGACGCTCTGGGGCGGCAGTCATCTGGGCGACAAGGTGCGCGTCGCCGAGTCGAGCGCAGCCCTCCCTGCTGCCGAGGCGTGATCTGGCCAAGGCCGCCGCACACATCAGCGAGACCCCGGCGACGGCGTTCTTGAAGAAGAGCGCCGTCGCGTACACGGAGCATCCCTACGACTACGAGGAGAAGGGCGGCACGCGCGTGTCGTCCGAGAAGCTCGGCGTCGACGAGCACGCCGTGGTGAAGACGCTCGTGATGGAGGACGACGAGAAGAAGCCGCTCGTCGTGCTCATGCACGGCGACCGCGACGTCTCGACGAAGAACCTCGCGCGCCAGATCGCCAAGAAGCGCGTCGAGCCGTGCAAGCCCGAGGTCGCCGAGCGCCACTCCGGCTACCAGGTCGGCGGCACGAGCCCGTTCGGCCTGCGAAAGCCGATGCCCGTGTTCGTCGAGAAGAGCGTGCTCGATCTGCCGCGCATCTACATCAACGGCGGGCGCCGTGGGTTCCTGGTGGGGATCGATCCGAGGGAGCTCGTGCGCGTGGTCGGTGCGAAGCCCGTCGAGGTCGCGCTCGAGAAGTGAACGGCGCCCCGCTCACTTCCGCCTGGCGCGCATCACCGAGCCGTCGCCGGCGTTCGCCCAGTACACGCCGCTCGCGACCACCGCGATCGCGACCGGGCTCGCCTGCTTCGTGGCGACGTCGCGCGCGACGCCGTCGCTCTTCTGGAGCCGGATGATTCGCCCGTCCGTCGGCGCGAGTCCCGCGGCGGCGACGTAGAGCGCGGCGTCATCGGCGGCGAGCCGGCGCGCGCCGGCGAGACCGGTGCCGAGCACGTGTGGCGCACCGCCTGCGAGCGGATGGGCGACCAGGTTCCCGGTGACCGTCAGCGCATAGAGGTTCGTGGTGTCGGCGACCAGGTCCGCGACCACGTCCTCCTGGACGAAGAGCGACGGCGTTCCGCCGGACGGAAGGCGCTGGATCGTCCCCGGCGCGTCGGCGGAATAGAAGAACAGCGCAGCGCCGTCGAAGGCCATTGCGCTCGGGAGCGCCTTGTCGCCGAGCGCGAGGAGGGTGGAGCTCTGCCCGGGGCCGGAGTAGCGGACGATCCTGTTGTCCGCGCTGCTCGAGCCGTCGAACGCGAGATACAGCGCATCGGCGGCGAGGATCCTGGGGATCCTCGCGTAGTCCACCTCCTGGCGGCCCGACGCCCCGTCAGGCCCGTACGAGTACAGCCCCGCCGCGCTGCCGCTCTGGAGGACCGCGGAGGCCACGACTGACACGGCAAGAGTCGCGAGGATGCGCATGATCAGAGGGCTCCGCTCAACGTCGCCAGGCCGCCACCGTGGGCGTAGCCCACGCTCACGCCGCGGCTGGGCGCGCTCAAGATGAAGTACGTCGCGAGCCCGAGGCCGATGACGCCCACGCCGAGCGAGACGTCGGCGGCGAAGCGCTTCACGTTCGCGTAGGAAATCTGCTCGTCGGTGCAGTTCGGCGCGCACGTATCCGTGAGGTAGGCGATGTCGCTCCGCGCCTTGAGACCAAAGAAGACGAAGCCGCCGACGCCGACGAGGCCGACACCCCCGGTGATCCACGCCGCCGCGGGAATGCGCACCGAGCTCGGCCTCGCATCCGGCGCGGGTGCAGGCGGAGACGATCCCGTGCCCGTTCCGGGTGTGGCGGGAGCGGGCGCGACAGCCGCTCGCGGCGGCGCGTCGGGAGCGTCGTCGATCGTGAGATCGATGACCCGCGCCTGCTCACGCTCGACAGCGAGCACCGCCGGCCGCGCGCCGGCCGCGCGCCGGCAACGCTGGCACGGAGGACGTGGCGCCCGGGGTCAACAGGGGTCGCCGAGCCTGTCAGCTCCAGCGGCTTGCCGTCGAGCGTGACCGTCGCGTCGAAACGATCGCGTCCATGCGTGCGCACGCGGACGATGATCGAAGGCGTGCGGGCGCGGAGATCGCTCACGAGCTCGGCGCAATCGTGCTGGAGCACCGGCGGGCATTCCGGACGAGAGCACGTGATCGCCACGGTGCTCGCGCTCACGAACGATCGCTCGTCGCGCAGCTGCTGGGCGCGCTCCGCGGCGTCGACACATTCATGGCGAACATCACCGGCGTGCGCATTCCGGGAGGCGGTCAGGAGGAGCGCGGCAACCACGATCGAGCGCACACGTTGCACGGGCACCATCATATGCGGTCCACTGCCACACGGAGCGCCTTTTCGCTTGCCTTGCGCGGCCGCCGGCACGCCATGCCCGGGACTCACCGCGGCGGCTTCGCCCAAGGGTCGTTGAAGTCGTCGAGCGGCAGCCGTCGCGGCGTGGTGTCAGTGGGCGCGGCGTCGGTCCCCGCCGCGGCCTCGAAGCTCGCGTCTCCCGCGTCTCCGTCCGCGTTCGCGTCGGAGGCCGCATCGGCACCGTCGAGCGCCGGGTCCGCCAGGGGAGGCGCCGGCGACGCCGCGTCGACCGTCTCGACATCGGCAGGTGCGCCGCCGTCGCCGGCCTGCGACGAGCCGACCGGCGTGAGCCCCGCGGGCTGACCGCCGGCACCAAGGAACCGCCACGCACCGACCGCACCGACGCCCGCGATCACGACGAGCGCCAGCGCGAGCCTTCCCCTGCCCTTGCTCGGCGTCGGCTCGAGCGTCGCGACGCTGGCCGCCGCCGTCGTCGCCGGCCGGCGAGCGAGGACGTCGCGCGCGCTCGACGACGGGAGCTCGGTGGGCGCGAGCGCCAGCGCGGCCTCTCCCGGAGCTGGCGCGCCTTCGCGGCGCGTCGACGGTGCGGCCTCGCGCGTCGGGCTCACCCGTGTCGTGAAGATCTCCTCCTCGAGCGCGCTCGCGACCTCGTTCATCGTCGCGAACCGTGCCTCGGCCGAGCGAGAGAGCGTTCGCGCGACGATGCGGGCGACCGCCGGAGAGACGTCGGGAACGAGCGTGTCGAGCGCCGAGGGCACCGGCCCGTTGGCGCTCCCCGGGTAGACACCGGCCAGGAGCTCGTAGGCCGTGACGCCGAACGCGTACTGGTCGCTACGCGCGTCGGCACGCATGCCGGTGAACAGCTCGGGCGCCATGTAGCGCGGCGTGCCGACGACGAGGCCGACGCCGGTGTGGAAGCTCGCGGCCTCGAGGGGCTTCGCGAGGCCGAAATCGAGCACCTTGACGACGCCGTCGTCGGAGACCATGACGTTCGTGGGCTTCACGTCGCGATGGACGAGCCCCGCCTTGTGCGCCGCGCCGAGACCGCGCGCCATGTCGACGAGCCACCGCAGCTTCCGGGAGACGGGCACCGAGACGTCGCCGATGTACGCGCGCAGCGGCACGCCCGAGACGAGCTCCATGACGAGGAAGACGGTGCCGTCGATCTCGCCGAGGTCGTGGATCGCCACCGTGTTCGGATGCGAGAACGCAGCGGCGGTGCGGGCCTCGCGCACGAGCCGAGCCGCCGCGTCCGGGACGGCGAGGTCGGGATGAATGACCTTGAGCGCGACCTTGCGACGAAGCTTCGTGTCGTGGGCGCGATAGACGGCGCCCATCCCGCCCTCACCGATGGGCGCCTCGATCACGTAGTGGGCGAACGTCTGTCCTTCGGAAAGCAACGGGCGCTCAGTCGAGTCTCTCGTCGTCGGGGATGTCGTTCTTCGGCTTCTCGGCCGGCTTGCTCGGCTTGCTCGGCGCGGGCTTGTCGGCGGGCTTGCTCGTGGCCGGCGTCGACCACGAGTCGGCGCCCTTGGCCTTGTCGGGCTCCGCGCTGGGCCCCTCGCCCTTCTCGAGGAAGACGCGACGCTCGCCGATCGCGACGACCGCGACCTCGCGCTTGCCGAGGTCCCACTTCTTCTGCGCCGCGGTGAGCCCCTTCAAGGCGTCGCCGGGCTCGTCCGTCGAGTTGACGAACGTGTCGTAGTGGATCGGCACCATGCGCTTCGCGCCGAGATCGAAGAACGCCTGGAGCGCCTCGCCCGGGTCGGTGTGGAACCGGCGCATCAGCTCACGCGGCTCGATCGGGCCGATCGGCAGGAGCGCGAGGTCGATGCCCGGGAAGCGCTGCCCGACCTCGACGAACAGCTTCTGATCATAGGCGGTGTCGCCGCCGAAGTAGACCTTGATGCCGTGGTACTCGACGACGTATCCGGTGAACGACTGGGTCATCCACGCGTCGTCGACGCCGTAGCGGAAGCCGACGTGGTCGACGGGCACGGCGGTGACGCGGAGGCCGTCCTTCTCGTAGCCCTGCCAGGCCCGGAGCTCGAGGACGGGAAAGCCGAAGTCGGTCAGGTACGTCGCGCCGCCGCGCGGCATGAGCAGCATCCGCACCTTGCGCTGGATCATGTCGAGGCTGCCGAGCGACAGGTGATCGAAGTGCATGTGCGAGATCACCACCGCGTCGATGGGCGGGAGGTTCGCGGGGTCGAGGCCGGGCTCGACGAGGCGCTTCGACACCTGACCGACGCTGCTCGTGAAGACCGGGTCGGTGAGGATCACCTTGTCGTCGATCTGGATGAGCGCGGTGGCGTGTCCGACCCAGAGCACGGCGAGGCGCGCGTTCTTGTCGATGGGCTCCGCGAGCTTCTCGACCTTGCGCGGCGACATGAAGAGCGAAGCGACGGCCTTGCCGGAGGCGCGCGCGACGAAGCAGCCCGTGAGCATGCTGCCGCCGAGGGCGAGCGTGAGGACGGCAGTGGCGAGGGAGCGTGCGCGCATCAGAAGTACCGGATGCGGAAGGTGCCGATGGCCGTGAGCGGGCCGTTGTCGGGGGCGATCGTCGCTTGCACGCCGAAGATGCCGTAGAGGACGTACGCGCCGACGTCGTAGGCGACGCGCATCTTGTCGTCGTAGGCGTAGGTCGACGTGCCGATCGAGACCGACAGGTACTCGCCGCGCTCGACGAGCGGGAAGTACGCCCGCACGCCGGGCCTCACGATCATGCGGTCGACGTGGCCGAACACGTACTCGAGGTGCAGCGGCGCCTCGATGGAGCCGCTGTGGCGCGCGAGCGGGTCGACGACGAAGAAGCGCCAGCGCGAGACGTGACGGTTGACGCCCCATGACCAGAGGAAAGGGGTGATCTGCCAGCGGACCGCGAACGCGGTCTTCGTCGTGAGCTCGCTCGCGCCGGTCGCGTTCGTCTCGCGGACCTGCCCCACCGCGAGCTCGGGGCTCGGCAGGACCTGGAGCGCGAGCCACGCGAAGGACGGATAGGCCTGCGGGCTCGCGTAGGTGAACGCTTGCTCGGCCGGCGGCGCGACGCGCGGCGAGGGCGGCGGATAAGGGACGAGCGCATCGCCCGGGGGCTTCGCGGGAGCGTCCGCCGCGGCGGCGAGGCCGGGAGACGACGTGGCGACGAGGACGAAGGCGAGTGCGACGGCGGTCGCGATGCGCACCGCCTCGTTCTCGATGAGCGCGCGGACGCGAGTGCTCACAGCCCGAGCGCCTCCCGGAGCCCGACGGGCCCGAGCTTGTCGATCGCCTCGCGGCGCGCGACGAAGCGCTGCCACTTCTTGCCGACGCGGATCGCGTCGTCGGTGATGCGTGTGATGGTGAAGCGAAGGGCGGCGAAGACCGCCTCGAGGTAGAGCGCCTCGCGCTCGCTGTCGGCGAGCTCACGGACGGAGCGGTAGCCGGCCACGAGGGCGCGCGCGACGTCCATGTCGAAGGCGTCGCGGAAGGACCAGGACAGGATGAGCACGGCGAGGTCGTAGGCGAACGGCCCGCGATGGGCGCTCTCGAAGTCGAGGAGCGCGGCGATCTTGCCGTCGTGCCAGAGGACGTTGTCGCGGAAGAGGTCGCCGTGGACGAGGCCGCGCGGGAGATCTGCGCGGCGCTTGCGGTCGACGAGGATGACGGCGTCGCGAAGGGGCTCCGCCTGCGAGCGGGACTCGGCGTCCGTGGCCTTGAGGATGCGGTCGCAGCGAGCGACGAGCTCGTCGGCGCCGAAGCGACCGGCGCCGAGCGACGTGGCGGCGGGCTCGGCGGGGCCGGCGAGGTGCATGCGGGCGAGCGCGGCGCCGACCTCGTGAGCGGCGGCCGGGGTGACGGCCTTCAGGCAGAGCATGTCGCCGGCGACCCACGGGAAGATCGCGGCGGGCTTGCCGCAGACGACCTGGATCGTGGAACCGTCGCGCGCCTCGACGGGCGCGGGGGTCGGGACGCCGCAGGCCGCGAGGTGGAGCAGCAGGCGCGCCTCGGCCTCGGCGCCGGGCCGCTGCTGCTCCTCGTAGATCCGGAGGAAGTAGCGGCCGCTCGCCATCTCGAGCGAGTAGCTCGTGTTGACGGTGCCGGCCTCGATGCCCGTCGCCGAGCGCTTCTCACCCAGGTCGTACGCCTGGAGAAGCGCGTCGAGGTCGAGGTCGGAGGGCACGGTCAAAATCGCCATCGCCGGGCGGACTATACAGGTACCTGAGGGCCAGCCGCAGAACCTGGGGCAGAACTTTGCGGATTTCTAGGGTAAGCCCGCAACGATTTCTGGACGGCGCGCGCTCGGCAATGGTAAGGCCGCATGCAAGTGATTGTCCGGGTCGAGCCCTCCGCAGCCCGCGGAAATCTCTACTAGGCGCCGGCACCGGACCACCCTTATGAGCCTGACGGAAATGGCAGCGACGAAGAAGCCTGCGAAGGGGAAAGCAGCTGAAGCGAAGGGTTCCAAGAATGGAGCCAAAGCCAGCGCTGCGAGTGGAAAGGCCGAGAAGGGCGCTGCAGCGGAGGCACCGAAGCGCAAGCTCGGCCTCCGTGGCGCTGCCCCGTGGGCCGCGCGTCACGCCGCGAAACATGCTGCCGAGGCACGTGCCCGGGCGGCCGAGCCGCCCCTTCCGGGCAGCGCGCGAGCGACGATTCGCACGCCCGTCATGGCCGAGGACATCAAGGCCAAGATCGGGGAGCTTCACAACTCGCTCCAGCAGATCAAGGGCCTGCGTAAGAACCTCGCCAAGGGGTTCTACGACATCGGCGTCGTCCTGAAGGACATCCAGGCCCGCCAGCTGTACCAGGCGAAGGGCTTCGGAACGTTCGAGGCCTTCCTCGAGCGCGAGACGGCCGAGCTCGGCAAGACGACGGCGCTCCGCCTCGTCCGCATCGCGGGCCTCTTCCTGAAGGAAGGCGCCCTCGAGCTCGGCATGGATCGCATCTTCATGGCGCTCATGTCGATCGAAGCCGGCGACGGCATCACCCCGGACGCGCGCCCGAGCGGGAAGATCCCGCCCCCGCCGCTGTCGTCCTCGGTGCTTCCGCTGAAGCCTCCGGGTCGCTGATCGAAGCGGCTGGCGATCATCGCCGGCCCGATCGCGAAGAGCTTGCTGCCGCGAAAGCGGTAGCGAGCCTTTTTGCGTTTGTGGGTCTGCGCGCGGTCGCGGTCGCGGTCGCCGGTCAGCGGCGGGGCGTGAGCGCGGCGGGGGTCGTGGGGAGCGGCGGGTGGTGGGTGGCGAGGAGCACGGCGGCCGCGAGGGAGCGGACGGCAGCGTCGCGGTGGTCGAGGAGCGACTCGAGCTGGGCATCGGTGATGCCGCAGTCGGCGGGCGCGTTCGCGTCGTGGAGCAGCGGGTCGAAGGGCCGGGTCAACGGGCCGGAGCGATCGTGGAGGAGCGCGAAGAGGCCGCGCGTGAGGGCGGTCGGCTCGGTCGAGGCGAGGTTCGTACGTTGCGCTTCGCAACGGTCGGGCGTGGGGCCGGAGGTCGTGAGCGTAAGCAAACCGGCGGCGCCGCCGGTGGTCACGTCGGGGCATGGGCTCGTGCCTCGGAGGGTGGCGAGGGTGGCGCACGCCCAGCGGCGGTCGAGGACAGCGGGGTCGGGGGCGTTCGCGGGGATCCTGGCGATGATCGCGTCGAGCTGGGCTTCGGCCGCGTGATCCCTGGCGTCGTCGACGGCGGTATAGGCCTTCGTGCGGACGTCGAAGTCGGGATCGCCGAGCGCGCCGCGGATGGCTTCGGGACGCGCGTGAGCGTGCGCGAGCAGGACGATGGTGGCGGCGCGGACCTTGGCGTTGCGGTGGCGGAGCTCGGCGTCGACATCGAGCTCGCCGGTGCGCCACTTGCGGACGAGCCGGCCGTTGATGGCACCCGGGTAGCACGCGACCGAATCGCGTGCGGAGAGCGTGGGCTTAGGCGTGGCGGCGTAGGAGTCGACCAGGTTGTCGAGGCGCTTGCCGGCCTCGGGGGCGTCGATTTGAGCCCAGACGGCGGACGCGAGGCATCCGTCGCGGAACAGGCCGAGGCCGCCGGCGACGATGACGCGCTCGAGGCGTGCGCGCGGGTTGTCGAGCGGCAGCCCCGGCGCGGATACGGATGCTTGCGCGGAGGTCGGTGCGGTGGCGGAGGCCTCGGGGGGCGCGAGCGGTTCGCGTGACGGCGACCTCGCCTCTTCGCAGGCCATCAGACCGACGAGCGCTGCGAGGGAAGCGAACGACGACGCGCGTTTCAGTCGAACCATCGCGGGAGAGAGTCGCGCATGAAGCGCGCCCGGGTCAATGGCGGGCGCGAGCTCAGAAGCAGCCGCCGGTGCCGACGTGGAGGTCGGCAGTCGCGAGGCAGCGGGTCGGGTAGACGACGTCGGAGTCGACGGTGAGGACGTCGGCGTGGCCCTTCTGCTGGAGCGGCGAGCCGTCAGTGGCGGCGAACGTGAAGGAGACCTGCGTCGTGGCCCTGCGGCAGACGCCGATGGTGACGTTGTCGACGGACGAGACGAGCTGCGCCCGGGTCGGCCGCTACCGCCCCGTCGGGATCGACACCGTCACCCGCGCGCCGTGCCCCCGCTCGCTCGCGATCACCACGTCGCCCCCGTGCTGGTCCACGATCTTCCGCACGATCGAAAGGCCCAGCCCGGTGCCGGCCTCCTTCGTCGTGAAGAACGGGTCGAACACGCTCGCCAGGACCACGGGCTCGATGCCCGGGCCGTTGTCCTCGAACGTCATCACCACGCGCTCGCCCTCGGGGTGCACGCTCGCCTTCAGCCGACCGCCCTGCTTCATCGCCTCGAGCGCGTTCACGACGATGTTGATCGTGACCTGCTTCAGCTTCTCGCGGTCGCCGAGCGCCACGCAGCCCTCCGCCGAGATGTCGCGCACGATCTCGATCCCCTTGCCCTTCGCGCTCTCCGCCTCGAGGTCCAGCACCTCGTCCACCAGCCGCGGCAGGTGCACAGGCTCGCGCGCAATCCCGCGCGGCCTCGCCAGCTCCAGGAACTCCGTGAGCAAACGGTTCAAGCGACCGATCTCGTCGCCGACGATCCGCACGCGATCCTTCAACGCAACGCGCGTCGGCTCCTCCGCCTCCAGGCGATCCAGGTTCCGGTTCAGCAAATGGAGCTGCAGCACCGCCGCGTTCAGCGGATTGCGGATCTCGTGCGCCAGGTTCATCGCCAGCTCGCCCATCGCCGACAGCGCCTCGGCGTCCGCCGCGCGCTTCTCGAGCGCACGCCGCTCCGTGATGTCGATGCCGATGCCGTACACGAGCCCCGTCGCATCCGGCGACCGCGACAGGTGCCACCGCACGCGCCGCCGCGACGTCGAATGAACGCTCTGGTCCACGAACGCCGTCTCCACCTCGTACGCGCGATGATGATGATGCGCCGGCGCCATCGACCCATCGCGCGTCCCCGACAGGGCCGCGCGCATCGCCCCGCGATCCTCCGCGGGCATCCACGACTCCAGGAACGGCCGCCCCAGCGCCTGATCCGGCACCGTGTCGACCATCGCCGCCGCCTTGCGGTTCATCAGCGCGACCCTGTCGTCCGCGTCGAGCGCGAAGACGAGCACGTCCGTCACCTCGACGAGATCGCGATACCGTCGCTCCAGCTCCTCGCGCTCTCGCTTCAGCTGCACCTTGCCGAGCGCCTGCTCGACGATCGAGATCAGCTCCTCCGGCCGGAACGACTTCAGCACGAACGCGAACGCGCCCGAGCGCAGCGCGCCGATCGCCGCATCGACGCTCGCGAACCCCGTCAGCAGCAGGACCTCGGAGAACGGCGAAGCCACCCGCAGCGGCTGGATCAGATCGATCCCGCTCGCGTCCGGCAGCTTCACGTCGACGATCGCGACGTCGAACCCCTTCTGCGCCATCGCGAGCGCCGCCGCGCCGTTCGCGGCCGTCTCGATGGCGAGCCCCGGCACCCCCGAGGCGATGACCGCACGCAGCGTGTCGACGAGCTCGGCGTTGTCGTCGACGATCAGCACGCGCCCCAGCGGACGCACCGCCGGCAGCGCAGGGAGCGACGGCGGCGGCGGGCTCATGGATCGCTTCACTCAGCTCGTCCCGAGCAGGCGCTTCAGCGTGTCGTTCACGAGCTGCGGATTCGCGCTGCCCTTGGTCGCCTTCATCACCTGCCCGACGAAGAACCCGAACAGCGTCTCCTTGCCCGCGCGGAGCTGCTCGGCCTGCTTCGGGTTGTCGGCGATGACCTTCGCGCACACCTCTTCGATCGCCTTCGGGTCGCTCACCTGCGCCATGCCGAGGTCGGCGACCAGCGAGGCGACCGCCACCTCCGGCCCCTTCCCGTGCTGCTCACCGAGCTTCGCGAACAGCTCCTTGGCCTGCTTGCCGCTGATCTTCCCCGTCTCCACGAGCCGCATCAGATCGGAGAGCTGACGCGGCGTGCACGGGAACGTCGCCTTCTGGCCCGCCGTGACCACCTCGCGCAGCACCTCGCTCTGCATGAAGTTCGCGACCCGCGCCGCATGCGCGGCGTCGAGGTGCATCGTCGCCGCCTCCTCGAAGAAAGCCGCCACCCGCGGATGCTGCGTGAGCACCTGCGCGGCATACGGCGTGAGCCCCATCTCCTTCACGAAGCGCTCGCGCTTCACGCGCGGGAGCTCCGGCAGCTCGGCGCGCGCGCGCGCGACGAACACGTCGTCGTAGATCACCGGCGGCAGATCGGGCTCGGGAAAGTAGCGGTAGTCCTGCGCCGTCTCCTTCGAGCGGAGCGAGAACGTCGAGCTCGTCTTCTCGTCCCAGCCGCGGGTCTCCTGCACCACGCGGCCACCGCTCTCGAGCACCTCCTTCTGGCGCTCGATCTCCCCGGCGATGGCCTTCTCGACGAACTTGAACGAGTTGATGTTCTTCAGCTCGACGCGCGTGCCGAGCTTCGTGTCGCCGACCGGCTTGATGGACACGTTCGCGTCGCAGCGGAACGAGCCCTCCTCGAGGTTGCCGTCGTTGATCCCGAGGAACACGAGCACGTCGCGCAGCGTGCGGAGGTACTCGGCCGCCTCCGCCGGGCTCGACAGGTCCGGCTCGCCGACGATCTCGACGAGCGGCACGCCCGCGCGGTTCAGGTCGACCACCGAGTCCGCGCCGAGGCCGTGGATGTTCTTTCCGGCGTCCTCCTCCATGTGGATACGCAGGATCCGCGCCCGCTTCATCACGCGGAGGTCAGGGTCGGCCTCGCCCACGCCCTCGCCGGGGATCGCGATGTCGAGATAGCCGTTGTCGCTGAACGGCTCGTCGAACTGGCTGATCTGGTAGCCCTTGGGCAGGTCGGGATAGAAATAGTTCTTCCGGGCGAACCGGCTCTTCGGCCGGACCGTGCAGTCGAGGGCCAGCGCCGCCTTGAGGGCCATGCGGGCCGCCTCGGCGTTCAGGACGGGCAGAGCCCCCGGCAAACCAAGGCAAGTCGGGCACACGTGGGTGTTGGGTGGGGCCCCGAACGTCGTGGGACAAGGGCAAAACAGCTTGCTCTCGGTGAGCAGCTGGCAGTGGACCTCGAGGCCGATGACGGGCTCCCAACCGGGGTGCTTGCCGGGGTGCATGACGGGTCCACGTTAGCGTTTTTCGCCGGGAACTGGTCCATCGGCGCCACCCGTCAGTAGGGTGGGATGCCTCGATGCCTCCCGAGACCCTCCTCCGCGGCCTGCCGCTCGCCGTCCTCGCGGTCTCGCTGATCTCCGTGCCCGTTCTGCTCCTCGAGCCGCAGGGGTTGCCCCGCATGCGGTCGCTCGAGACCGAGCTGGGCGGCGTCCAGGCCGAAAATGCCGAGCTCCGCCGTGACGTCGGCAAGCTCCGCACCGAGGTGAAGGAGCTCCGCGAGAACCCCACGGCCGTCGAGCGCATTGCGCGCGAGCAGCTGGGGCTCGTCCGCCGGAGCGAGGTCGTCTTCCAGTTCGAGCGGAAGTGACCTCGCCAGGCCACAGCCTCCCGAAGGTCGGCTAGGCCGTGTGCAACGCACACGGCACAGCCTCCCGAAGGTCGGCTAGGCCGTGTGCAACGCACACGGCACAGCCTCCCGAAGGTCGGCTAGGCCGTGTGCAACGCACACGGCACAGCCTCCCGAAGGTCGGCTAGGCCGTGTGCAACGCACACGGCACAGCCTCC
>Ga0335397_10000209_pt1 | contig 69512 bp, 67 predicted proteins | sample MAT04_FD_205740 | JGI IMG/M metagenome (GOLD analysis project Ga0335397, IMG submission 205740) | Freshwater microbial communities from Lake Fryxell liftoff mats and glacier meltwater in Antarctica - MAT-04 (spades assembly) (version 2) ...
GCGATGAGTTGCGGTTGTTGATGCGCGCCAGGTTAGAAGCGATGACCCAAGCGCTGATTGCCTCCATTGTAGGCTGGCGCTCCATTCTGGACGCACTACCCATAGCTGGTCTTTAAGGAATTGGTATAAGGGGATGAGGACAATGCCTCCTTGCCTTCAGCCACGTCTCAACACGGTTGGTTTGGGCGTTTAGTACAGAAACATGGACGGCTTGCTAAAATTGTCAACGTGAACGCTCATTGTTGACAGGATGAACAAGCCAATACTTGTGCTGCGGCAGTCGAGCGTGTTGCCCTATCGCCTTACACAGGGAACGGTAGAAGTCATGCTGATCACCTCTATCAAGCGCCAACAGTGGATTATACCGAAAGGCTGGATTGCGCCAGGGCTGAGTGCCGCTGACTCAGCCGCAAAAGAAGCCTGGGAAGAAGCAGGCGTGACCGGTCGCGTGTTAACCCCCGCGATCGCGACTTACATTACTCAAAAGTGGGGCTACCCATGTCAGAGAGACGTTTTTTTGCTGCACGTTGAAACTGCACTCGAAGACTGGCTAGAAGCCAAGCAACGCAAACGCCAGTGGCTGAGCCTGACCGAGGCAGCGAAGCACGTTAAAGGCAAAGCGCTTAAACGCCTCTTCACCAAGCTTCAAGCCGACCCAGACCTGTTTCAGCAGGATTAGTGACCCGTAAAACCATATCTGCCTATTTGATTGATTCACTGCTGCTAGCGTTCTCGCCGTATACTATTTTGCGGTCTTTAGGTAGATTTCGAGCAGGCTACGGGCGATCGTGCCTGTGCGTCACCTAGATTAGAGATTGTCGGTAGGCTCTATTGCTTGAGTCTTCCATCCCCACCAGCACCCTTTGTGAAACTTGACCCGTGCCAAATTCATCCATCCCCAAACGTAGCCAGTCAATGCAGCGCTCATCCCAAATGCCTCTCTTACCGCCACCTCAAGGTTTCGAGTATCAGGCGTTTGGCTTTTTAGCCGGTACGTTGACCACTGCGGAGGAACCTTACTCACTGCTTGTAAACGATCAACCACTCACCGTAAGCGGTTGTAGCGATCGCTTGCGACGCTGGTTGAGCACGCAGGAGTTTCCGCTGACAGGCTATTTTGGCTTGTACCCCAAATCTACCCGCAGTGGCATCACGTTCTGGTTGAAGTGCTTTGAGTCGTTAGCACCAAAAGGTGAGTTGGGTGTCTTTGATGTGGACGGGCAATTAGTCTCAACGAATGGCTCAACACAGTTGCTGCGTCTACACCGTAACCAACCAAATACGACCGAAAAGCCCTTTCTCATCAGAGTATCAGGTTTTTTACCAGAGGCGAAGCCAGCGCAGTTTTGGCAATTGGAGTGCCTGTTGGAAGAGGGAAAATTTTCGCTTTTGGATGGATACCGCTTTCGAGCTAAAGGGTAAACCTGGACAGACCAATAAAAGGGATGACTTGGCGCAAGCAGCTTCATGTGCAAGCCGCTCTCGTTGTTCTGAGCTGTCATGGCTACGCTTGTAACCTTTGGTTCAGTCGCCATAACGCCGTTGCTCCTTGACTCACTGAGCTGCCAGCGCGATCGACTTTCTGCGGGTGGAGCAAAGGTGTCAAGGCTTTGCCCATGTCAACCCTGCGCTACTGATACCAATTTGAATTGAAAAGGCGACACATCTTGTAGGGGTAAGGCAATGCCTTGCCCCTACCCAGCGATTGGATCTGTAGCCGTCATGCTTTAAATTGGTATGAGGTTGCGGCTTGGCATCCGGCAATGCCGCCTGTGAAGGGGCAAAGCATCACCAGATACGACCCGGACGTTAATAAATTGTTAGTGATTACGCCAGAGTGATTTCATGGCGGTAGACATAGTCGTACATCGTAAGGCTCGTTAGCCCAGCGCCTGAGCATGAGCTTGAAGACGGCAGTAGAATTGAGGCTAGAACTCTTTTAGTCGAGGTGGCGATGGTTCCAACGACGCGCAAGCTGATGGCAACCGACACTACGATTCACATTGAGCAGGACGACCCGCCGCGATCGCCCAAAGACGTACTGCCGACGATGTACGATCTGCCCAGCGAAGATCCGGAGGAGCCTGGTTTGCCTGACGAATTTCATGACCTCCAGCCGCAACTCTTGAGCCGGACGCTCAGTTTAACGGGCTACAGTCGGGAGAATTGCTTCACAGCTTCTAACCTCAACCTTTATTACACCGTGCGTCATCCGTTGTGGCACAAACGCCCGGATTGGTTTCTGGTTGTGGACATCCCTCGCTTATACGAGCAGCGGGATTGGCGCCGTAGCTACGTGCTCTGGCAAGAAGGTAATGCACCTTACGTAGTCGTTGAGTTTTTGTCGCCTGGTACTGAGGCTGAAGATTTAGGGCGTTTCTACGATGAAACGGTTGAGGGTTCAGCGGGTGAAGCAACCAAGCCTGCGGCTAGCGCCCCCGTTTCAGACGTAGAGGAGGCGAAAGCAAAGCCACCCGGAAAATTTGAGGTGTATGAGACGCAGTTGCGGGTGCCGTATTACTTCGTTTACAGCCGTTACACCCAACGCTTGCGCTACTTCAAGTTAGAGGGTGGACAGTATCAAGAGCAACCGCTCAACTCAAAAACGCCCTTGGTCTGGCTGACGGATTTGGAGCTTGGCTTGGGCATCTGGCAGGGTGAGTTTGAGGGCGTGACTGCTGCCTGGTTGCGCTGGTGTGATCAGGCGGGGCACTGGTTGCTGACAGATACTGAGCAAGCGCAACAGCAACTTGAACAAGAACGGCAGGCGAAAGAACACGCTCAAACTCAGGTACTGCAAGCGGCTCAAAAGCTTTTGGCGACGGGGATGGCTTTGGCACAAGTGACTCAAATTTTGAGCCTGTCAGAGGCACAAGCACAAGCGCTCCATTCTCCCAATTAGAATCGAAACTTTTAGGAGAAAGACTAACAACCGACGAATAAGAACTAAGGGATCTGCAGGTTAATAAAGTACCAATTAGCCAGGTTTCGACTACGCTCAACCTTCAAGCATGGCGGGTTGAGCGCAGTCGAAACCCGATCCCCTGGGAGCTTATTTTCTTGCAAGTCCCTAACAACGCTCCTACTCGTCCCATCGTCTGCTTACTGAATCTGACAGCGTTTGATCGATCGCAATTCTCGGTAGTCGGTGCTTAAAGCCACAGAGAATTTCCCACGAAATGGTATCGAGTGTTGTTGCCCAATCGTCGGCTGAAATGGACTGGTTGCCGTCCTGCCCCAATAGCGTGACAACTTCGCCTTCGCGGAGATCGGAAACAGCGCTGACATCCAGCATGATTTGATCCATCGTCACGGCACCAATTTGAGGCACACGCTGCCCTCTCACCAACGCCTCCATCTGGTTTGACAAATTGCGCGGGATGCCATCGGCATAGCCGATCGCCACAACAGCAATTTGCCTTTCTCGGTCTGCCACGTATCGATGCCCGTAGCTAACTCCGGTTCCCGCCGTAATGGTCTTCACTTGTGTGACTCTTGCTTTTACCTGTAGTGCAGTCTTGAGCGCGATCGTGGTGCTTAGATGAGCGGATGGGTAGAGTCCATAGATCGCCAAACCCACTCTCACTAAGTCGTAGTGAAAGGTCGGATTAGATAAAGTGCCACCGGAGTTTGCCAAATGAAGACAAGGTGGGTTGATACCGCAAGCTTTGATTTGAGTCACAGCCAGCTCAAAGCGCTGTTGCTGCTGTCTAGCTATTGTTTGGTCTGGATCTTCCGCCGTTGCCAGATGAGAGTAAACGCTGGCGATCGTCAGGTTGGGTAAGTGGTGTACCAGTTGCACAAACGCGGCTGCCTCCTGCCATGCGGTGCCGAGACGCGACATCCCAGTGTCTAGCTTGAGATGCACTGCTAAGGGGCACGCTTGCGGCAGGTCTGTCAGGACTTCGGCAAAGATGAGCGCTTGACGGGGAGTGCAGAGGGTCGGCTGGAGGTTCCAGTGAGCGATCGCCCGAATTTGTGCCGGCGTATGGTTTGCGCCCAACACTAGCACAGGCGCATGAATGCCTGCTTCGCGGAGTTCGATGCCTTCTGGAATGGTGGCAACACCCAGCCAGGTTGCCCCAGCTTGCAGCGCGACCTGAGCAACAGCTACAGCTCCATGCCCATAGGCATCTGCCTTGACAACCGCCATTAGCTCTGTCTGGGCTGACAAAAGACTGCGGATCTGTTGAACATTATGGGCGATCGCGCCTAAGTTCACCTCGACCCACGCCCGCTCTTGTCGCATTAACGCCACACTTGGACTCTGTTCCCAACTCAACATCGCGCTCCACTCCTCTCTTACACCATGACAGCAGTTAGCCATTAGCTCTCAGTCGCAGCTTCATCGTTCAGCTCATAGTCACGAACATCGACCGATAAAAGCCAGCAAGCGATCACCGCGATCGCCAATCGCATACATGTGACCTGTAGCCCTATCGCGGTGACTGCCTCTAACCACTGTTCATAAATGAACAAAACCTTAGCAGCTTTTTGTCAATAGCAAAACAGCGCGCGATCGATCTAACGCCGAAGATCGCTTCAGCGTATCCGTGGCAACCGTTCATCCACATTCAGCAGTTGCTTAAAACGCTTTACTGGGAAGCTTTTGGAGTCGCCCGCTCAGGCAAGACAAACGTTACCTGTCCATCCTTCAGACGCGTCTGCCCACCCAGCGCCAAAATTTCCTGCTTCGCTCGCTCCTGGGTTGCTTGATCGCGAGCAGCACCTGCTTGATAATAAATTGACATCCAGGCTTGAAACCGGACAGGCACACTGTTAGGGTCTCGACGCAAAAACTCTGCCGTTTGCTGAAACAGAGGAGCAAGCCCTTGATAGGGCGTTCCTTGCACCCATTTTTCTGCCATCTCATGCGAGTAAATCGAGCCTTGAACATCACCCAGTAGCAGTAGTTGATCCAGCCCTTTGAAGCGCCATACTTGAAACGCTTGTGGCGTAATTTGAGGCGATAGTGCCGCAGTGCCTCGATCCATAAACTGCACCGCGATCTGTGGCTCTCCTAACTGGTAGGAAATGCTACCAGAAAGGAATAGGTAAATATCAATGAAACGTGGGTCTAAGCGCGTGATGATGTCGAAATACTGTGGGCTGAGCGCATACCCCGTTTTGACACGAACGTCATTATCTCCGTAGTACTGCAAAAAGTTCAGAAACGTCCAGTCGGCTACCAGGTTATCAAAGCCAAACGTTGGCGCTTGTTTCAGCAGTCGTAGCTTGATACCCTCCTGCTGCTCTGCCTGCTTTGGGTCAGATATCCACAAGGAAGGGCGCGCGAGCTGCGATCGCTGCATCAGGATCACACCAGTCAAGGCTGCGATCGCGATCGCTCCACCAACTAAGGGTTTGAGCCAGTGTGAACGTAGACTGATGTCCTTAGCTGTCATAACCGCTTCATACTTACTACACTCATCCCTACTTAGATCAGTTGTCCCGCTTTCAGAGGCTCACGGCGCTCAACTTAAAAAATATTTATAAAAAGCAGCAAAACTTAAAACAGGTGTTTAGTAAAGTTAATCACATTATCCCCCTGCCAATTTATTGAGATTCGGTTAGATTGGCTGAAAGGTTTTAGTCTAAATTTTATAAGGGTGCTGACATGACCGTGGTTGAATATCCGGGATGTTTGTCAAACTGTCCTCCGCCTGCTGGACGTTACCCCACGGGCTGGATATTCTAGATCTATAGCCAGTTGTGACCACTCGCTTTTTCTGCCGCAGTCGTTAGATGTTGCTTATGATACCAATCGCTTTAAGTTAGTCCGACTGCTATAGCGCCTATTTTTCCTCAGTTTCTAAGCCACTTCATTTATCTTTACCTTCAATGAACCGACCTTCAAAGCGCTTTCCAATGCTTCAAGTTGCTCTCTGTGGTGGGGCTGTCGCTGCTGCTGCGGCTGTTTCACTTTTTGGTCCCGGTTTGAGTCGCGTGCGTGCGGCGCTGCAAGAGAGTCCCAAAACCGTTGTTGATGAAGCATGGCAAATTGTTAACCGTGATTACGTTGACGGTACTTTTAACCAAACCGACTGGCAAGAAGTGCGCAAATCGCTGCTGGGTAAAAACTACTCGTCGCGTGTGCAAGCTTATGTCGCGCTGCGATCGGCGCTAGAAAAGCTCAATGATCCCTACACTCGCTTCATGGATCCCAAGCAGTATGAAGCGTTGAGCAACCAAACCTCTGGCGAACTGTCGGGTGTTGGTATCCGGCTAGAGGTTGATGCTAAGACCAAGGTATTAACGGTGGTTGAGCCGATCGAGAACTCTCCAGCGCTCAAAGCAGGCATTCAGGCAGGCGATCAAATTCTGTCGATCAACGGCAAGCAAACAAAAGGCATGACTGTCGAAGATGCGTCAAACTTGATCCGGGGCGATGTTGGCACCAAAGTCAAGCTTGAAATTGGACGACAAGGCAAAGACAACTCAATGCTGGCGCTGACCCGTGCCCGCATTGAACTACCCACCGTGCGCTACTCGCTGAAGCAGGAAGACGCAAGACGGGTCGGCTACATCCGTTTGAATGAGTTTAGCGCTCATGCGTCCGACCAGATGCGTCGGGCAATCCAGGATCTGGGCAACCAGAAAGTGGATGGCTATGTGCTAGACCTGCGAGGAAACCCGGGCGGGCTGCTGCAAGCAAGCATCGACATTAGTCGGATGTGGATGGACAAAGGGCAGATCGTTCGCACGGTCGATCGCAAAGGCAACAACGAAGAGATTTCGACCAATCGGACTGCTTTGACGAAGCTACCGCTTGTTGTGCTGGTAGATGGCAATTCCGCTAGTTCTAGCGAAATCCTCACGGGTGCTTTGAAAGATAACGGACGTGCGACGGTTGTCGGTAGCCAAACCTTTGGCAAAGCGCTAGTGCAATCGGTTCATTCCCTCTCTGATGGCTCCGGACTGGCGGTCACGATCGCTCATTACTACACGCCCAAGGGTACCGACATCAGCCACAAAGGGATCACGCCAGACATTAAAATCGATCTGAGCGATGAGCAACGCCAAAAATTGGCATTAAACCCCAAGCTGGTGGCGACGAAAGATGATCCGCAGTATGCTCGCGCCCTTGCTAGCCTGCAAAAGGTTGCCGTAGCACCATCTGCACCCGCAACAACGCAGCAGGCACAAAGCCAGAAGTAACGTTCCAGACGTTTAGCAAGCGGGAATGAGGTGAGTGAAAAGCCATTTCATTCCTGCTTTTTTGTGGCTATTGTCAGGCGCGAGTATGATCAAAGCGTGGTTAAACACAGCTCGAACAGATGTTCAACTACCGATCGCCCCGCTTAATGGCTTTCTGTACGCATCTGAGTGACTAAATGTCTTAACTCTGGCAATATCAACGTTTGCATGGCAAGCGTCACCGCCCCAACCGAACCAGGAACCGAAAACACCAGCTTCTGGCGGAATACGCCCGCGATCGCCCGTGACGCGATCGCCCGCGAACCGATTTCCTGATAGCTGAGCCAGCGAAACAGTTCCCCAAAGCCAGGTAGCGTTTTTTCTAGCAGCGTGGCGATCGCATCGTAGGTCGTGTCTCTAGGCGCAATCCCTGTACCACCATTAACGATGACTGCATCCAGTTCCGCTTGCTGGCTAAGCTGCTCAAGCTCTGTTTGAATCAGTACAGGCTCATCGCGCACAAGGCTGTGAGCCATGATGTGATGCCCCGCATCCTGTAACAGCAGTCGGATTAACTGACCGCTACGATCGGTGTCACGTGTGCGGGTATCACTGACCGTAATCACCGCACAGTGAAGCGCGATCGCTGCGGTGTCAGGATGGGGAGTCAGTGTCATCGTTTGTTTGAGGCTTTCAAGCGTGAGAATTTGCAGCTTTTAGGATTTGTTAAACTCTAAGCCGTGATCTTCGCCATACCGCTGCATGAAGCGCATAAAGCGATCCCATTCTGCGGGCGATCGGATAATGTAGGTCGCTTCCAACGCTTCAGGCTGACCGTTAATAAACTTGGCATTGACTTCGCGAGTGGTTAGCTCCCCTTCTTCATCCACCATGTACATCCCGGTGATGGTGTCAGTGCTGCTGCCACTGAGTGCCTTGGGATTTTGAAAGTAGAAGATTGCCTTGCCGTTGCTACCGTCGCGAGCGCGGGTCAAGCTCACGTCAGGCACGACATCCTCATCAATACCTCTCGAAAATTGGATTTGAGCCATAATTCTCAGTTAGCGTTTGTGTTAGGCAGAACACTATTCTCCCACGTCGCGGCAAGGAGCAAAACTAGGCTCATCAAAAAGAACCTGTCTCAACCCTGGCGAAGTTTTTCCAAGACGCTGCGGTCTTCTAGTGTGGACGTGTCGCCCGAAATTTCAACGCCGCTGGCTAAATCGCGCAGCAGACGGCGCATGATTTTGCCCGAACGAGTTTTGGGCAGCGCATCGGCAAAGCGAATTTCACCGGGACGGGCGATCGCGCCAATCTCCTTCACCACATGCTGCTTGAGTTCCTTGAGCAACTCATCGCTGGGGCTGTACGTTCCTTCCAGCGTGACAAATGCCACAATTTCCTGCCCCTTCAACTCATCGGGCTTGCCAACAACGGCTGCCTCAGCAACAGCGGGATGAGACACGAGCGCCGATTCAATCTCCATCGTGCCAAGGCGATGCCCAGCGACGTTGATGACATCATCGACGCGACCCATGACCCAGAAGTAGTTGTCTTCATCGCGACGAGCACCATCGCCTGCAAAGTAGACGTATTGCCCATCTTTCGGCGCAATATGTTCCCAGTAGGTGCGACGAAAGCGATCAGGATCGCCATACACTGTCCGCATCATGCCGGGCCACGGATGTCGTACTGCCAGGTAGCCGCCTTCATTGGCACCAACCGTATTGCCTTCGAGGTCAACCACATCTGCCAGAATGCCAGGGAACGGAAGCGTTGCCGAACCGGGTTTGGTCGGGATTGCACCCGGCAGCGCGGTAATCATAATGCCGCCCGTTTCGGTTTGCCACCAGGTATCGACGATCGGGCAGCGACCACCGCCAATAATTTGCTGATACCAGATCCAGGATTCTGGGTTGATGGGTTCGCCCACGGTGCCGAGTAAGCGCAGCGAGGATAGATCGCGTGCTTTAGGATGTTCGTCACCCATTTTGATAAAAGCGCGAATGGCAGTGGGGGCGGTGTAGAAAACGTTGACACCGTGCTTCTCAATCACGTCCCAGAAGCAGCCAGGGTTAGAGGCACGAGGCGCACCTTCGTACATCACCGTTGTTGCGCCGTTAGACAGAGGACCATAGACAACGTAGCTGTGTCCAGTAATCCAGCCGACATCGGCAGTACACCAATACACATCGGTATCTTGCAGATCAAAAATCCATTTGGTGGTGATGTGAGTGTAAAGGTTATAGCCGCCTGTCGTATGAACCACGCCTTTTGGTTTGCCCGTGCTGCCAGAGGTGTAGAGAATAAAGAGGAGGTCTTCACTGTCCATTGGCTCGGCAGGACAGTGGGCAGATACCTGGGTTTGGAGGTCATGCCACCAATAGTCACGATCGCCCTGCATTTGCACATCCTGTCCCGTGCGCTTTACAACCAGCGTTGCCGAGACGCTAGGAACCGCGCCTTCCGCCAGCGCTTTATCTACCTGTTCTTTTAAGGGCACGATCGCATCCTTCCGCCAGCCGCCATCCGCTGTCACCACAACTTTCACTTGCCCATCCACCAGACGATCGCGCAATGCCTCAGCGCTGAAACCGCCAAACACCACGGTATGTGCGGCACCAATCCGAGCACATGCCAGCATTGCGATCGCCGCTTCGGGGATCATAGGCATGTAGATGCCAACAAGATCGCCCTTTTGCACACCCAACTGCTTTAACGCATTAGCAAACTGGCACACTTCTCGATGCAGTTGAGCATAGGTGAGCGTACGCGAATCTCCTGGTTCACCTTCCCAAATCAACGCTGCTTTGTTGCGCCGCCAGGTCGTCAAGTGGCGATCGAGACAGTTGTAAGAAATATTGAGCTTGCCGTTCACAAACCATTGGGCAAACGGTGGCTGCCAATCCAGCACAGTATCCCATTTTTGAAACCAGTGCAGTTCCGTTTCTGCCAGGTTTGCCCAGAACGCTTGCGGGTCAGCTTTTGCCGTCTCGTACAAGCGATGATAGTCATCCAGGCTTTTGATATGGGCGTTTTGGGAGAAGGCTGCTGGTGGGTGAAAGAGGCGATGCTCTTGCAGGATGGATTCGATTGTCGGCTGTGACATGACGTATTAAGGGGCTGAGACGATGCGCTTAAACGATACGTTTCCAGCATACCGACTCACAGCCCCATCACTCTCATCTGTTTGCATTTGTTGAGAGCGTTTTCACGGAAGGAAGCAGAGGGCAAAAGGGTAGAGGGCGTTAGAAGGCTAAAGGATAACTGAGATCTTGCACCAAGCTGCTTGCTGCGATTCTGCCCCGCCCCAGATTAAAATCGGGGCTAACGGTGCGAAACCCGTTAAAACGGGTTGAATTAATCTCTACTTGGCTTTCAGTCCTTTAAGTGGATCTTCGCCGAGTTAGACTGTGATGTTCGATCACCATCGGGTTGTTGGGTCAACTCAAACGTCTCACTTCGTCCAAGCGGGTGCGGTTGTGATTAACGGATCGGGGACAGGAAACGATCGCTTTTCCATGAGTGTAAATTGCCGCAGCGGGGCATTGTAGGCAAACACTGTACCCGTTTCAATCTCATACATCCAGGCATGGAGATTCAGCTTACCGCCGTGCAGTTTGGCTCGAATTGCCGGGTAGGTTTCTAAATTCTCGATTTGCGTCAAAACATTTTGCTCGATCGCAATTTTCAACAGTTCGTCCGCTTCCACATTCGGATAGTTCTCCAATACTAGCCGCCGAGTCGCTTCGCCATGACGCTTTAACCAATCATAGACAGCAGGCATTGTCTCTGCCAGCGTACCAACTTGGAGCAGACCTTTCATCGCACCGCAGTGAGAATGTCCACAAACAATCACATCTTTAATGCCCAATGCCTCCACAGCATACTCAATGCCTGCTGCTTCAGCACTACTTGCCGCTCCATAGGAGGGAATGATATTGCCGACGTTGCGCATCACAAACAGTTCGCCGGGTTGTGCTTGCGTGATGAGGCACGGGTCAATCCGAGAATCAGAACAGGTAATGAATAGCACTTCGGGTGTTTGCCCACCAGAGAGCCGTTCAAACAACTCCCGATGATCGTTAAAATAATTGCTGTGAAAAGCGTTAAGTCCTTGAATCAGTCCCGTCAGTGACATAGTTCTTTTCCCAGGTTTCGATCAAGACAGCGGGTTATTTGACAATAAATGGCTGCTAGTTATAGCAAGCTCCAGATATTAGCTTTCCCTTTGTACAGGCAATTTACCACTTTTAGTATTTTTGTAAAGCTGCATCATATACATATCATGCTAAACCAGGCTGTATAACGATTAGCAGTCAAAAGCCCCGGTTTCTCGTGTAGCAGCAGGCGCAACGAGAAACCGGAGCTTTGAGTAGGACTGTTATCCGTGCCCATCAGCAAATGACCCTGTGCTTGGACGATCGCCTTCGCCTGAGATTGAAGACAGTAATCATCGATTAATGGTCAGCGTACCATCGCCTACAAAGATAGCAGGGAATTTGTCTGGATAAGCCGCAATGCCATAACCATACGTCGCTGCGGGCGAGGCTTTAAGTGTTTTGAGGGCAAGGGTGAGCTTGGTTTTGGGTGGAACAGGTGTGTTGAATTCAACCCAAAAAACGCCCGTTTCATCAATCCAGACATCTTTAATGGCGATCGCGCGTCCTCTAGGATTAGCCGAGCCAGTAAACACTTTGGTGCTGGCTAAATCGAACCGAAGAGGCGCTACTGTTTGATCTTGATTCTGTTCTGTAAACGAGAAGGAGAGCTTGGTGAAACGCTTTCCTACGCGGTCAGGCATGGTCATTGTGAAAAAGTGTGTGCTGCCGTCTGCCTGTGGACGATCGCTCGTCACTGCAACACTTGCCAGCAACGAAGACCGTTCAACTGGTGCAACACTTTTGTTGGACACGGCCAGTGCTGTCAATGCAGTTAAGAGCACAGGACTAATGACCAGCAGCAGGATGTAATTTAGCTTTTGCATCGCTTCACTCCATAGTAATTAAGGCTTGAATCGTGTGGAAGGACTCATCGATTGGCAAGAAAACCTGTTGAGGAGTCGTGATACCCCCCAACAGGTGATCAATTTTGTTACTGCGCCTCACGAGGAGATGGATCGAGCTTGGCTGTAGGCTAATTTAGGTATAGCACTAGCCATCTGCTTAACCGTTAAGCAAATTTCACCACATCTTTGTTGAAGTTGAGGCGGTTTTCTCCGGTAGCAAAGCCTGCTCTGCCGTCGCCATCAACGTCAACGTTGGAGTGGATATTCACATACAGATTACCACCCAGGAAGGCGGCTTGCTCTTCGGGCGAGAGTGCAAACGTGCCACTCAGGGTGCCAGACTTAGCATCAATCGGTGTATTCTCGAAGTAACGAATGACCGTCGCATCGGCGAAGTTACCACGATTGTCACCGGCAGTACTAAAGTGCAGATGCGTACCGGAAATGGCATGACCTTCCTTATCTACAGGAACTTTCAAGAAACCATCCATCAATGCTTTGGGGTTGGCTCCATTGAGAATCTTAGCGTTGGGATCGAGTTCCTTTTCTCCCTGGCTGAAGAGCGGAGCGCCATCAAAGTCTCTGTAAGAACCAGTGAAACTGAGGACGCCATTCTTCAACGTTGGCGTTAGTTCAGAGGTTCCAGGGCTGTCGGTTCTAAAGGGAAACTCTGTTCCACCGCCGCCTTTTGCCGTCTCAAACTTAAAGCCATCATCGCCAACATAGAGGAAGTCATCCCCTTTGCCGCCAATCAAGCGATCGTGCCCTAGCGTGCCAGTGAGCTTACCGTCACCACGCTGATTCTTAAATCCATCTGCTTTGAGTTCCTCATTCTTCAGGCTCTGGTTTGCCTCACCCGTGAGCCGGGAGAAGTGGCTCTCATTGATATCAGAGGCTTGAGCGAATGTCAACGATGCGAGAATGTGACCTTCTCTTTTATCAATGATTAGCGCATTACTCACAGAATCGAGAGGCTGCTCCAGCCCACCTTTACCGGGGTTTTTGCCTTGAGCAATAATGATATCTTTGGGGTTGACACCCTGTAGCACAAACCGATCGTTCGTTGGGTCAAAATCAAAGATCCGGTTGGTGGTCTCCTTACCCAGGATGATGGTGTCTTTACCAGTCCCTGTGGTAATCGTGTTTAGCCCTTTCCCAGCGCCGCGAATGACATCATTACCACCGCCAGCGATCACGGTATTATTACCGCCACCAGGATTCAGAAAATCGCCTTTGTCACCAAAGCTACCCTCAAAGGAACCTTGTTTGCCAACCTGCTTAACATTTAACGTTTTGGCATTGGCAACGTTATTGAGATCCACATGAAGGTCGAAAGGACCGACCTTAGGTGCATGGTCGTGGTCATCAACTCCAATGGTGGCTGCTGGAGCGGCGGCTTTTTCATCAGTTGACAGCGTTTGATTCAGCGCTCGTTCAAGGTCGGAGCCTAACACTGAAGAACCTTTTGAGCTGGCTGCCAAGTTAGCATCATTAGCTTTGCTGAGTGATGGATCTGCGATTCCACCAGCATTGTGTTGTTCTTGATGGGTCTTATTGTCAAAACCGTCCATAAGGACTCCTTAAAGTGTGAGAACAGAATGAAGAGTACGACACATCCAGCCTTAGGGAATGAGTCTCAGAACAGTTTTTAGTGGTGAAGCTTGAACCATAAGCATTGATCGCTTAGCGATAGAGATTGATTGATCTTGTAAGCAAATGCTCACTTAACCATATCTAAGGTTCAATCAAAGCGGTAAGTGCAGGCTTACAGCTAAATCGCCGCTGTCGGGGTTGTTGAGCGATCGATCGGTTCAAACGGTGTCAATAGCTGTAACCAGTGGGAAAACACTAAAGCTGTCAGAGACCCCTAATCCTTAACGGTAGATTGTTGCGATCTCTGTGGCTAATGTATCCCAAGCACCGATCTAACGGCAACCCCCTAGACCAGTTTTAAAACCGAACTGCACCTAATTAGAACCTTTTCAACTCAAGGGTTCTAATTAGCAAGCCGGAACCACACAATTTTGTAGTTTTGAGGAAACCTTTGCTGCTAAACGCTTTTGAGGTAGTTAACGGTAGGCTCGATCGTCACTCAACCGAACTAAATGTGCGCAAGAAAAAGCCTGGTGAGGTGTTGCCACATTCTCACCAGGCTTATAGTTTTATCACTGAGCTGTGGCACGGTTGATGTCACAGCACTTGATGGTTACACAAGCCGCACTACATCCTTGTTAAGGTTGAGGCGGTTTTCTCCGGTAGCAAAGCCCGCTCTGCCGTCGCCATCAACGTCAACGTTGGAATGGATATTGACGTACAGGGTGCCAGCCAGGAAGGCGGCTTGCTCTTGAGGGGAGAGTTCAAACGTGCCATTCAGTGTGCCCGATTTAGCATCAGTTGGTTTATTCTCGAAGTAACGAATGACAGTTGCATCGGCAAAGTTACCGCGATTGTCACCCGCTGGGCTAAAGTGCAGGTGAGTACCAGAAATGGCATTACCTTCTTTGTCTACAGGAACTTTCAAGAAGCCATCGACCAGTGCTTTGGGGTTGGCTCCACTGAGAACCTTGGCGTTGGGATCGAGTTCCTTTTCTCCCTGGCTAAAGAGCGGCGCGCCATCAAAGTCTCTGTAAGAACCAGTGAAACTGAGGACACCATTCTTCAACGTTGGCGTTAATTCAGACGTTCCAGGGCTGTCGGTCTTAAAGGGAAACTCCGTCCCACCGCCGCCTTTTGCCGTCTTCAGCTTAAAGCCATCATCGCCCACGTAGAGAAAATCATCGCCTTTGCCGCCAACCAACTTGTCACGCCCACGCGTACCGGTCAGTTGTCCGTTTCCTTCCTGTACATTACCGAATTTCACCCCGTTGAGCGTGTCGAAAACTTTGTCGTCGACCAGGCTAAAGCCCTTTCGCTCGCTCTGTTCTATACCTTGTAATGCCGTTGCCTTTGTGAATGACAGCGATGCCAGGATGTGCCCATCGGACTTGTCAATAATCAATGTGCTATTGACTGAGTCAAGCGGGGTATCGACACCTCCCTTACCTGGGTTTTTCCCTTGTGCGATGACAATGTTGTTGAGATCCATACCCTGAGTAAAGAGCAGGCGATCCTTGGTTGGATCGAAATCTAGAATCAGGTTAGTCGTCTTGCTGTCGAGGAGAATGCTATCTTTGCCACCACCCGTTGTGATGGTGTTGAAGCCGCCACCGCGACCATCAATTAGATCTTTATCGCCGGTACCAATAACGGTGTTTCTACCAGCACCTGGAATCAAAAAGTCACCTCTGGTACCGATGTCATCCTTAAACGAAACCTCTTTTTTCAGCTTCGTGAGATCAAGACCGCGTACAACATCAACTTGGCCCAAGGCAACGTGGTTTTCGCGGCTGGCTCCTGCACCTGTGTGATCGTGATCATCAGTTCCAGTTGAGCCACTTGACTTTGTTTTATTGCAGTTACATGCGGCTGTGCCAGCAAACTGGCAAGTTCCCATCTTTTCTCCATCTTTGTTCTGGTCGATCGCCAGATCAGAAGTCCCCTTAGAAGTACCTGCTTTGGAGGCTTCTGCTTTAGCTGAAGTGGTGTCAAGACCTGAAAGGTTCTGGTTTAGTGCTTCGTTAAACTTGGAGTCCAGAATTGAAGAACCTTTGGACGTTGCCGATTGACCTAAATCGGACTTGCCGAGAGAAGTATCTGCTAGTCCAGCAGCATTTTGGTCTTGATGTGTTTTATTGTCAAAGCCTTCCATAGAGTTTCCTTAAGCATGGGTTAATAGGACAGTGAGGTTGCTCTAGAGCAACGTTGGTAAGATGGTTCCAATAATGATGCTTAGCAACTAAAGCTTGAAGTGTAGATTTTGAACGTTAATAGTCAGGTATGCGATGGAATTACATTGCCTGAAAATAGGTGTTTATCCACAGCCCAAAGCTGAAGCAGATTGGTAAATGCAGGTTTCTACAGCCAGATTGCCAATGTTGGTAGTGCTAGGCGATCGCGTCAACGCGAGATCAATGGCTGAAAACAGTGAAAATTAATCTGTTAGAGATGCTGAAGCTTTAATAGCGAGCTTCAAACTCTTGGAAAGCGTCTGTACTCTAGTCAATAGCGTAAAACAAAAAATCGTTTAAAAGCAACTTCTTCATACTATTTTTACACAGCGTTCAAGCCTTTCTATGACCTCATGGCATGCCCCTCCACATCATTGAAAGATCTGCGGCGTTTTCTACTGCATGCTTCTGATGAGCTTGATGGTTTGAATGAATGCTCCAGGCTAGTCCAGCTAAAAGACGATTGATAAAAAATCGAGGCTGCACCGGGTAGCGTCTTAGCTTTGTCTATGGCATAGTTAGTTCGAGTCAGCGCTTAGCACTCGACTAGAGCATAAGCGCTTGCTTTAACCTCTTGAAAGCTGTGTCTACGGCAAGGAGAAAGATTTCTAATGCTATCTACCCTAACGACTTCTAGCTTGAGTTTAACGACCATCAACGGCGAGCCTGCTGTGCCGCTTGAAGCGATGCCAGAGAGTTGGCAACGCATTATGACTGGAACATGGATGACGGAGCCACGTGTCTATACGGCAATGGCACAAGTATTTTTGGCGAAAAACCAACAAGGACATATCCTCTTTGCAGAGCGCCCTGAGACTGCACATCTTAAGCCTGCTTATTGCGAGGGCAATGGGCTGTTGGCATGGGAAGCCGTGTCTCACTTTGGGGAGGCGTTTTTACCAGAAAGCTACCCTGATTTGCAGCAAATTCGGGCAGCGCTACAACCCAGTGATGGTCAGCAACCAGAGCGTCTCGCACTCGTTAACGTGGTGAGCGATCTCTTTGCTGCACTTGGCTATGATGTGCCTGCTACATTCTATTGGACGTTTCTGCATCCCCTGCAACGATCGAACTTGTTTGAGGTGCGATCGTTCCGCTTCAGTGAGCAAGATCTGGGCATTGCACGGAAGTTTGATGCGATCCTTCACGGTGGTTATGTCTCGATGCTGCGGCGCTTGATCGATAGTGTATCGAGTCAATATGGGTATTTTCTGGAACATGGATGTGGTTGTGAGAACCATTTGGCGAAACTGAAGCCATGTGATGCACCGTTTACCTATACGATTCCAGCCGAAGCGCGGCAAAAAACGCTGCGTGCCTTTCTTTGGAGTGTGATGGAAGAATACATGTTGTTTGAGTTGCGATCGGCAACTCGCCTGGTTTATGCAGACAACCTGACGCTCTGATGATTGAGCCACTGACTTGAAGCTAGTAGAGCGGGCATCGTTTATCGGTGCCCTTTGTTGCGCTTTACCTATGTGGGTGAACGCTGTTCAAGCGGATCAACATCGCCGACATTGCGGTAAATCATCCACGGATCATCATTGCGATGCAGTAGAGACCCTTTAGCCGTGACACAAATTGCTACAGTCGCCTCTTTGTTTGGTCCCCGGAAAAGGATCGCTGAATCCTCTCGGCATCCACCTAGTTCGTACTGATCGCAGGTGATTTTCTCTTCAATCACAATGAATGTTTTTTGGACTGTTTTGCAATAGATCTGAATCGCTAAAAGGCTTGTTTCAATTTCCTTTAGGCAATCATCTGGCGGCAAATCTTTAGCAAGGTAGAGAGCGGTCTGAATTTTTTGTTGCAGTTCTTGTCTGATGCACGATCGGTGAAGCTGAGCCGCAGCATCGCTACTGTTGGTAGAAATCTGTACTTTTTGGTCAAACAATACAGTCATGGTGTCACCACATCCTAAAGGTCAGAAAATGACGTGGAGAAGCACCCTGATCGAACAAAGATTGAGCGCCTTTAAGGGCTTACAGTGACAGGAAACTTGAGTTCAAACGGTGCAAAACTTTTATCTTTGGCTTGCCCAGCTAATACAACTGTATAAGCACCCGGTTTGGGAAACGTAATCATGGTGCGAATGGCTGCGTGTCCTTTTTGATGTCCTTCCATCGCCATGCTTGAAAGTGGCAGATTACGAGCGATCGACTGGTTGAGCACGTTGTAAACCGCAACACGACAGTTGCACGCCGATGGGGAAATCATGCTGCCACCGCGCCGAGTTAACATAAACTAGGTCAAAGTTGGTTTGCCAGCGTAGGGGAAATCGTTAGGGGCAAGATGAATCATGGTTTTAACATCAGATGCCTTCTGGTTCTGGTGAGCAATTAAAGGTAGCGCCAATGCCAACGGTATGATTGAGCTGCTACAAACAGTCCAAATGAAAAGCGGTAAAATTCTGTGCATGGAGATCTCCTTGTCATTCAAGTGAAGCTCACTTGTTGCTAGTTTGAGTGATGTTCTTCGCGGTGAACAGGTTGGAGATGCCCCTGTGTTTCACTCTTCAATATGAGTTCCTGATATACATCAGTTAGCCTGATCTGCGCTGGAAACGAATGCTTGTGTTCACTCAGTGGCGTGTCGTAAAAAGTACAATAGCCTGCCGTGCTGCTGACGAAATGCACCTTTGATTGCGCTAACGAACGGACTTAAGACCGTCAAACGCTTTCGTAATTTCCTCAGTGACATAACTGATCGGCGCTCTCTGACGCACTTTAACCAGGGCAGCGATACTCATACCGGGTGTCAGTGGAAAGCGTTCCGCTTTCCGTTCTAGAAATTGGCGATCGAGCTGCACTTCGATCGGGAAAACGGTTGCACCTGGAGCTTGTTCACTCAGCTTAACTGCCTCACTACCAACTTTCGAGACCACTCCTTTGACTGAGCCAAATTCGGTAAAAGGATAGGCATCAATGCGAATATCTACAGGCATACCAGCACGGATGTTGGCAATATCAGCGTTAGCAACTCGCACTTGTGCCGTGAGTGATTCGTTGGGCACCACTTGAAGTAAGGTCTGACCTGGTTGAGACACGGCACCAGGAAGTTTTGGTCCCAACTCAAACACAATGCCGTCAACCGGAGCAAGCAAATCCTGGGTTTTTAGATCGAGCTGCGTTTGGCTCAGTTTCCCATTGATGTCAATAAGCTGACGCTGGCTCTCTTTAATGGTGATATCAAATCTTGTGTCTAAGTCACTTAATTGACGCTGTAAATCTTGCAGCGTGTCGGTCATCTGCTTGCCATCTTGAACTTGTGTTTGCACCCGACCAATTTCTAACTGTTGTTTCTTCAAGAGCGTTTGAGCACGCTGACTTTGCAACTCACTCACACTAATTGTTCGCTGAAGTAAATTGACGCGAGAGATGGCTCCCTGATCTGCCAGCGGTTTTAACCGTGATAGCAATTCTTGCTCCGCTTGCAGTTGAAATTCTGTTTGGCTTCGTTGGGCTTCTGTCTCGTTAATTTTTGACTGGCTGTCTGAATCTTGCAAACTGGTGATGGATTGTCGATCGCGTAATTGCCGCTCAAACAAGTTATACCGCTGACGTTGTTCTAGAGATAAGTTGCTGGGGTTCCCTGATAGTTGAGCGACCAACAGCAAGCGGGTTTGTACCTGGTTCAGCAATTCGGGCGATACGCCAGCCATACTTCTACCGAGGGTATCCATGGGTCTTCCCTCTCGTGCCGTTCGCAACACTGCAATTTCTTTCACCAGGAGATCACGCTGAAGCAAGAGTTGCTGCAATTGATTGTAGATGGGAGTTTTATCCAACTGCATCAATAATTGACCTTGTTTCACGCGTTGCCCTTCACGCACTAGCACAGCCGTTACCACACCGCCCGCCCGCGATTGAATGAGCTGAGATTGCGACAGTGGCTCTAATTTACCGCTTGCTGTTACCACGACATCGACACGCGCCACGATCGCCCAGCCAGCACCCACAGCGATGCCCACTAAAATCACCTGTGTGATCAGCTTTGTCCAGGGTGCGACCGCTGGTAACGTAACGGTTCGTAGTTCTAAACTTTGCTCAACTTGATCGAGCTTGGTTCGATAACGCCTTTGCAGTGCTCCTAATGGGTTAATTATCCAATGACGGCTCATAACATTTCTCCAGGTAAATAATTGCTTCAGGAAAGTAATTGCTTCAGGAAAGAATCTCTCCAGACAAACACGTTTAGTTATGCCTCACGTGATTGTTGGGCATAGAGGCAGTAGTAAAGCTGGCGACGAGCCATGAGTTCTTGATGCGTTCCTTGTTCTGCGATAATGCCAGCCTGCATAAACAAAATCCAATTGGCATGAGCGATCGTATTTAACCGATGGGTGATGAAAAAGCACGTACGACCTTGAAAACGCTGCATCAAATTTTGGCAGACTCGTCGTTCGGTTTCGTAGTCCAGCGCGCTGGTTGCTTCGTCAAAAATCAACAGGCGGGGATTGCGAATGACCACACGGGCGATCGCAAGGCGCTGTCGTTGTCCACCTGATAGTGCTGAACCGCGCTCACCAATTTGTGTTGCGTACCCCTCTGATAGTTGCATGATGAAGTCGTGTGCCTCTGCCACTCGTGCCGCTTCAATCACCAGCTCATCGGGCAAATCTTCAAACAGCGCAATGTTGTCGCGGACTGTGCCTTGAAAAAGCACCGCATCTTGAGAAACAATGCCCACCTGCGATCGCAGCGAGCTTAAATCCACTTTGTTGATGTCGTAGCCATCAATGGTAATGCTGCCGCTCTGTGGCATGTATAAACGAGGCAAGAGCTTCATCAGCGTACTTTTGCCAGAGCCGCTTTGCCCAACAATGCCCACAAACGTACCTGGCGGCACCTCTAAGTGAACATTCATGAGTTGCAGTTGCCCCGGCTTGAAGCCAAAGCTCACGTCGTGGAACTGTACCTGTCCTTCGATCGCAGGCATCCGTAAATAGGTTTTTTCCTGAGCTAATTCTCCTTCCATCGGCGCATCGGCAATATCTGCCAGCAGTTCCATCGAAAGTGACGTTTCTTGAAACCGCTGCCAGAGACGTGCTAGACGAAGCAAGGGACCAGTGACATAGCCTGTCAGAATCCGAAAGGCGATCAAGCCACCAAGCGATAGTTCTCCCTTCAATACCAGTGATGCACCAACCCAAAGCACGAGTAAACTGCTGACCGTATTCAAAAATTGGCTGTATGAATAAAACACCGTATTGATCGTTGAGGTGGTAAAACCACTGGTCAGATACTGCACGTAGCGATCGCGCCAGGTCGCCTCCACCAACGATTCCATATGCTGGGCTTTAACGGATGAAATACCACCCAGCACCTCAACCATATACGACTGTACTTTCGCGCCCTGTTCTGCTTTGACGCGAATTAATTTTTGCTGAATCTTGGACATCAGTAGGGTTGAAACAATGACGATCGGCACCGTTGATAGCACACACACCGTCAGCGAGGCACTGTAGAGAAACATCACTCCGATGTAAAACACTGAAAAGACAACATCCATCACAGTTGTAATGGCAGTGTCCGTCATAAACTGGCGAATATTCTCCAGTTCCAACAGCCGTGATGACAGTTCACCAACCGGACGCTTCTCAAAGAAGTTGAGCGGCAAATGCAACAAGTGACGAATCAACTCTACGCCCAGGTGCAAATCCATCCGGTTGGTCGTGCTGAGCAGCAGATACGTTCGCAAAATGGTCAGGATACCTTCCACAAACGCAAACGCAACCATCAAGATGCCAAACATCGTCATGGCATCGGCATTTGCCTTGATGATGACGTTATCAATCACTTGTTGGATCAGCAATGGGTTTGCCAAGCCCAGGAGTTGAATGACGATCGAGGCAAGCAAAACCTGGATGAGCGTGCCCCGCTGTTTCACCACCATTGGTAAGAACCAATCAAACCCAAACCGCTTGGTGGGTGTAGTGGCAAACCGCTCCAGCACGATCGCCCGACAGGTTGCTGTGTCTCGATTGCCTGTAGAAGAGGCATCCAGTGTCAGCCGAGACGCGAGTTCAGTAGGAGCCAGCCGCAACAAGCCTGTCCGGGGCGAACCAATGACCGCCGTTTGGGGGGTTGCATCGTGCAGCACGGCGAGAATATTGCTGCACTCAACCAGGGCAGGCGTTGCCAAGCGATTGATACCGCCCGCAGTGGGGGTAAAGCGCACCACATGTGCATTCAGCCCGATCGCCTGAGCAATCCGCACATACAGATCAAATGGTTCAAATTTATCGAGCGCTTGCTGCTTTAAAGAGCGACGCAGTGAATCGGCGCGAAATGGCACCTGCAAGCGATCGCAAACCATCCCAAAACAAGCCACCACATCCTCAATCGGGTCAGGTACAGCCGCTTTCCAGATGGGATAGGTTTTGGCGTTAGTAGAAGCAACCTGGGGTTCAATCAGATCATCTTCCAGGGAGGATGTGTCCGGTAGACCCAGATCAAGCACGGGTGCCATCAAGGATCCATCAGAGGCAGCGGGTAGGCTCGGCGGTGTTCGATTTAAGACAGCGGATGCCAGACACGTGCGATCGATCCCCAACAGGCGTACTGGAAACTTCGACGGACGGGTCTGTTGCAATTGATTGACATCCTTTACAGGTGCGCCAATCGGCAGGTTGAGAGACTCACCGCCGCTGACTAACCACACCCGATCAGAAGAGAGGTTGAGGGATAACGCATCCATCTTCTGAGTATCGGGATGCCAATGTTGCACAATGGCTAACTTTTCCCGATCGATGTGATGAACTACTTCGGTTAGATTCACGCCAGCCCCACGATCGGGCATCTTGGCAAGGGCGCGAGACAGCGTATCGAACAATTCAATCAAGCTCACGCGCCGCATCAACACGGGCATCAAGTGCTCGATCGCCAGCGCTTCAAACTCATCAGCAGGCAATGCCAGTGTCAACACTTCGCGATCGGCATCCGGCGATGCCATCGCTGCCCGCACTGACCCGGCTGCTACACGTCGCAATAAGCTGTCCCAGCCAATTACCGTGCCTTCACCTACCACTTCCAGGGTTGGGCTTTGAAACGAGGTGGGACCCAGAATTCGCACACGCTCCTGCACCACACAATGAACCGCTGAGGGCAGTTCTCTCGATGGATAAATTAATTCTCCCGGTTGAAATGAACACAATCGGAGCTTGGAGATAAGCTGTTTCTGCAACGGAGCAGAGAGATGGTTAAACGGCCAAGCCGCAAAAAAATCTGTCAGAAACGATTGTACGGGTGCATCAACCTGCATCATTGCGATAAGCCCTCAAGCTTTTAACGTCTTAATTTGCTGCCACTGGCAATCGTTCCACGGCATTTGATTGCATGGTATTTGGTTGCACGATGCTTGATTGCACAGCGATCGTGCCTGGTGTAGCGGTCATCGTTTGAATTTGAGCTTGCAGCCACTGGTTATACAGACGATTCATCAAATCGGTGCGCGTGGCTTCGGTCAGCCGTGCGGCAGTAAACTGCTCCAGGCGCACAACCCAAAACCCGTCCGCTAAGGGGATGGGACCATAAACAATACCCACCTGTTCATTGCGAAACAGCGCTGCTACTTCGATCGGCAGCGTCGATAACGGCACCGGACCTACCCGACCGCCTGTCGATCGTTCATTACCCAGCGAATACTGCTGTGCTAATTGTCCAAAATCTGCTCCATCGTCTCGAAGCTGAAAATAGAGTTCCTGTGCTTGTGACAAATTAGTGAGCTGAATTAACGAATATTCCACTTGATCCAGGTCTGACTTGATACGCAAAAATTCCGATTCTACCTGGCTGGCGAACCGGAGTTGCTTGAATTTCTGCACCTGCAATTCCCGCAGCACAACAGAATTGAAATAGTCTAACGTCACGCCTTTAAGCTGACACCATTGATGGATAAACCCTTCAAAGTCCTCTGGTAAGGGAGCCTCCGTCGCTCCAAACAGGGTATAAAACAACTCCTGCTTCGACAGAGGCACGTCTTTAATCACCTCATCCAGCAGAATCTGCCCCACCATTGGTTCTAGAAGTTTGTACCGCACTAACGCAGAAATAATTTGATCACCATCTAACAGGTAATCGCCAATCTTTAAACAGTTGCCCATAACAATCTTCCTAAACCACCATCCGGAGAAGTTCTGCGATCAATACATTCACGCCACTGAGCGGACACTCCTCACCATTGCCAGTTAGCTTTTTGCAACTGGTATGAACCACACTGACTGGAAAGGGTACAAACGACTACGGTCTTTACCCAGACATCACAGCCTCAAGCCCTCTATCAGGTAGTGATAGTCATTGAGTAACACCCATCCTTCCACAACCTTACAGCCGTCTTCCTTTGCATTCACCACACCCAAAACCGTTCGGCTGAGCGCTCACGTCGAAGCCCTACACCCCACACCCGTACTCACAGGACTGTAGCTTACCCAATCAATCACTGCTGTAAGCTGCATCCTAAGGAGCAGACAATTTAACACTTACAGGTATGGTTACAGGGTCAAAAAATTCTACAGGGAGAGGACTAAATCGATGCACTTGACCCAGACAATAACACAATCATGGACATGATCGGTTAATTGGAACCAATTTACGAACTGTTCTAGTTAAGGAACGACCGATCGCGCAGATCTACTACCAGCGCCTACCACCATAAGCACCAAACCAGACGTTACGCGCGTTGGAACTAAATTAGAACCATCAAAGTAAAACTGGTTCCAATTAGTCTTATTTTCGGCTTTTAGGTAAAAAAAGTAACATCAGATTTAGCTTAATTTAGTCATTCAATTGATGAGAAGAGAGTTAAAGCACCTGTCTTTAGAGCATCTAGCTCAATTTAACCATGTGTTTATACGCAGGTATCAACGGTATAAAAACATGAGATGTGGTCTCAAAAGTTCTGAGAATTCCAGGTTGGCTAAACCCCTCAGCTTCTTTACCTTGGTACAGAGTGGTGTTGCATTTGCCTTGAAAGCGTGGGTGTCGCTCTATCAAATAGTGATATGCAGCCATGACCAAAAACGATTGCAAAGCTTCATCCGCTAAGCGTTTCAGCATCGTCTTTCTCTAGTTTACGATCGCTTCTAACGCCATTATTAAGCAACCTGTTGAGCAAGTTGCATGGTTAGGTAGCGACATTTCTCTGAGTTTTTGACTATTACTGCTGTTTGTAAAAGCGATGCGATCGCAGTCAGAAACAGTGCCAAGCGGTTGGCTCTGTCTCAGCTTCCGCTAGGCAGGCATTGACACGCTGAGTTCAACGTTAACAATTTAACCAATCACAAGGAAATACCATGGCCCTTAGCGCACAAAGAGGACTAGATACCCTTCTAGCCTTTCTACAGTCCAATCCATCGTCGTTCTTGGGACAAGATCAATTCCAGGGACCCGGCAACATCAATGTGGTGAGCGATCCCACCGCTGGCATTAACTTTATTGGAGATGCAGGAGATAACATTGCACGCACTGGCTCAAGCGCTGATTTTGTGCGTACGGGCAATGATTTAATGGTCGGCAATGATGGGAATGATTTTCTGGCTGCTGGCGCTGGTAACGATGCGTTGTTTGGTGGTAATGGCAACGATCGCCTTGAAGCCGATGGTGGCAATGATTCGATCTTTGGCGGTGCTGGTAATGATCTACTCTTTGCCAGCGCTGGCGATGATTTTCTCGCTGGCGATCAAGGCAACGATTTGCTTGAGGCTGAAGAAGGCAACGACACTTTGATTGGTGGCGATGGCATCGACACGATGAAAGGCGGTCAGGGCCTTGACCAGTTTGTCTATGAGGGCAATGTGTTTGCAAACGGTACGCCTGCACCCGCCGGTCAAACGGGGCTTAACGCTCTCAACACACCCGATATTATTTTGGATTACACGATCGGTGAAGACAAGTTTGCCTTTAACGCACAGGATTTGGATCTCAAAAGTTTGACGTTTCAAAAGGGTCAATCGTCCCAAATTGCTGGCGATGGCAACATCATTGTTTTGACTGATCCATTCCCAGCCGCTGGAGCCGCTGCTCGCGCGATCGCGAACAATGCCAACATCACCTCTGATGCAGGGGCGTTTGTTTACTTCAACTCAACGCTGGGGTTGACTCGGCTTGTGTATTCCAACGATCTCAGCGACGGTGGAGACATCAGCGTACTGGCAAACCTGGATAACCAACGCGGCGCTGCTGGACTGGCAAATGTTGCCAACTTCTCGGCAAACGACTTCACGCTAGTTTAATTGCCGCGCTCATGTGACAACACGACTCAGTAAGAGCTGAAGCTGTAGGGGCGATCGCTGATGGTTGCCTCTACAGCCATGAATTGGGCTAGCACTTAGCTTTTAGCGGTCAGCCTGCCAGATGTAATGCACGCGCTTTCACTGCATAGCCTCCGCCGGACAGCACATAAACTCAAACGGAAAATTAGACCCGGAAGCCATTAGACAGTTAATGGTCTGTCACCAAAGACAGAAAAGATTGAATCATGTCTCTATCCTGGAGGAGGGTGAACTATCTGTCAGTAAAACTAAAGGCTGTAAGTAAAACTAAAGGTGTGAGTTTGTGGCTTAGCTGACAGTGCGGTTGCGCAAGTCTGATGCAACTGACTATTTTCATCACTATTGAGTGCCACACCCTTGTCTGTTGTTGTTTAGTTGGAAAGCTTGGTTATGAGCCGTCAGGTATTAGAGCGTGGAGCGCTTGCTTGCTCTGCATTAGCACTTTACGGTTGGTCACAACCTTCTGTATCAGAACCCATCATCCATCATGACTGCGAGACTGCTTCGGAGGTTTCTAGCACAGCAAGCCGCTGCTTATACGCTCAGAAGCTAACGTCCGATGCTGCTCCAGAGAGCCTTGCAAATGACCAATGGAGCAATCGCCAAAGCGATCGACTGCCAGACAAAATGGAAGCGGTGTATGGTGATCTATTGGCACAAGCACAGGCATTAGTTAGCCGCGATCAGCTCACTCAAGCCGTAGATCTCATTGCTAGTTTTCCTAAAAATAGTCAGCACTACGGCATGGCGCAACAACTCCAGCAAGACTGGTCGCGAGAGTTATTAAGACAGGCAGCCAGTGAATGTCAGCAAGGTCGGGTTAGCAGAGCGATTTTAATGCTCGACACCATTCCATCAAACAGTCAGTTGCACGATCGCATTACGGAGTTACGACAGCGCTGGAGCAAACAAGATAAACTGCTCCAACAGGCGATCGCCCTCAAGCAAACCGGCGATTGGCAAGGCGTGATTGACACCACTAAAGCGTTAGAAGGCACACCAATGTACCAGAGTCTTCTCGTGCAAGGACTGTTGCAGCAGGGTATGACGCAGCTTTATAAGCCTAATGCCGCCATGCTGCAAGTGGCATTGGAAGACCTACCCGCCGTGCAGCCTGCTGTTACGCCGCCAGAAATGGGTTCTGTCACGCCACAGCAGGCTCTATAAGTCTGTAGTGCTATCGGTGCCCACAGCTCTCGTTGCAAAGCGGTCAGCCATAGGGATACGTTTGGTTCTGGTTGGGTCAGCAGATGTACCCGCAGCAAACGCACCGAGAAAGCAGATGTCTCGGCTCCCCAGTGACGCACTGCGCCACCAATGCGGCGCTCACAGGGGCGTTTTAAGCTAACGTCCCTTCAGGATACCTGTTGTCGTGCTAACCTCTAGCAGGTAGTGTTTTGGAGAACTCAACGCCAAACAGTTTCTTCAGTACAACGAGCGGATCGGTTTGGGGAAGACTCATGTCAACAAACAGGCTGTGAGCTAGCTGCAACTGAGCGGCACTGTACTGCCGTTGGTTCTGAGCTTGAGAAACCGCTAGACCCAAATCATGAAACCACCGCACCAGGACTGGCAGCGAATTTTCAAAAGCTACAGACGGGCGATCGCTGGAAAATCTAAGAATGCGCCGCTTAAAGTGAGCATTCATCAAGGTATAAGTTGTCCCCTCTTGAACAATTTCCCAACGCGATTGCGGCATTGCTTTTTCGCTCCAGGCAGCCCACAAGCGCATCCGTTTCAAAATTGTGTCTGAGTCACGGCTTGTGTCTGAGTCACGGCACGCCAAAGAGAACGTGAGCCATCGTGTTGCTGGCAATTCAAGCACTCGCCGAGTCACTTGAGGCACCACAGGCTCAGACTGGCTTAGCGTTGGTTTAACATCAACCCATGCGGCTTGAGCGGCGATCGTGCCTTGATTGAACTCATCCAGGAGTGCTGCTGCACCACTGTCCAGCGAATGATTGCTTAGATCAGTGCGATGGGAAGCTGCAAGCAACCCCTCAGTAGACGGAGGCTCAAGGATGGACGTGCGCTCGATCGGCTCAGGCAGCACAGCGCTATCAGGCGAAAGCAGCATCGGTGTTACATCCCAGCGATAGCGATCGAGCCTGCCGCCTTCATGCATACAGGCAGGGAAGGGATAAGACTGTTTGGCGATCGGCTGGTGTGTTTTCGGATCAAGATACTCCAGATGTAGGTGAATCTCTGGCGTATCATTTTGCTGCTTATCAAACGTGTAGCTAGGCGGCGGCGGTTCCAGGCAAAGCAACCGGACGACTTGATTCACAGCCGGGTTTGTACAATCCCGCAACTGAAAAACATTATGAGGCGGTTTGAACACCATCCGCCCTTCGACATCTAGAAAATAGTCAAGCGTACATCCTTGCGGAACATAGAACAGCGTGCCAATGTAGCGATCGAGCTTAGGTTTACGCCGTCTCAGGTAAACATAATATTGAGTCGGTTCGTTGAGTCCCCGATCTTGATAGCTATAGTCTTTTTTGAGCAGCAGACGAGTGTAATGCTGCTCAGACGAGGTACCTCGACGGTGACGATCGCCGATTTCTCGTAGTCCAAATTCTAAAACTGTTTGGATCTGATCAGCATCAAGCTGAGTGAGCAAGCGATGGATTAACGCCACTTTCGCCTTTGCTTTCAGTTGACTCACGCGATCAAAAACGCCATCAGCATCAGCCAGGTCATTAGCCAGGGGGCTACTCTCTGCTGGGGAGAGGGCGACCCGATGGCACGGCACCATCACCGCTTGAACGTCTTGCTGAGGGAGCGATTGAACCAGCCCCTCATTAACCTCTGAAACAGGAACATCACGACTCATGTCAGGAAAAAATTCAGGAACTGGGCATTACACTCGTCGGCTAGTCACCGGGTAAATTAACTCACCCAAGTTGAACGATTGCAATGGACTCATTCTATCCCAAAAATTTCTACAAACAGAGTGCCTAAATGAAAGATTGTACGAAGCGATTCCACGGTTCTGTTAAGAGTTAAGCTTCAACTATCCTTCTAGTCAACCATGTTGGCATTAGCGGTTGTAATACCATCGGGGAGGCATTCTAGAGCGTTCGATCGCCCCAACTCAGGAGACTGAAGCCTTGCCTGATTGACCGTCTGGTAGCGATGTAATTCTGCCTCTGCTTGCTTACGATCGGTAATATCCAGCAACACGCCATCCAGCCAAAGTAAGTTGCCGTTTTGATCAAAAACGCCCTGTTTGCGCTCAAAAACCCAGCGAATGCGTCCGCTAGCGTGAATAATACGGTATTCAATCGAACAGCGGTGGCGATCTAACACAGTTTGTACGAGCGAATCTTTGATTATCGCCATGTCGTCTGGGTACACAAGGCTCAGAAACGACTGCATCTGGTTATTCACCAACGCTGAAGCGGGATAGCCTGTAATGGCTTCAATACCATCGTTGATAAATGCCATTGTATAGGTTGAATTGCAGCGAAAGACCGCTCCTGGAATGTTGAGCATCAAGGATCTAAAGCGCTCTTCACTCGCCTTCAATTCCATCTCCAGGCATTTGCGATCGGTGATATCGTAGCCACTCAAGACAACGCCATCAAACTTTAAGGCAGATGGAAAGGTTTGTCCCTGAAGGAAGAGAGCAACCCATCGACCGGACTTTGTTCTCCACCAGCATTCGATTTCAGGTTGACTGGATTGAACGCCACTAATCCATAGTTGCAAAACCAGTTCAAACTCATTGAAATGATTGGGGTGAAGGAGTTCTGTGACATGCCGCCCCAACAACTCTGCTTCGCTGTAGCCCAACAGCCGCTCGACCGCAGAGCTGACGTAAATAATTTGCCCTGTGTGACTGGTTTGAATAAATAAACAAGGACTATTAAGAACAAAGGCTTTCCACTTTTCTTCAGTTCTGACTAGAGCATTGTAAACATTGCGGCTCTCCGTTATGTCTTCTAAGAGAACCATGAAATAGCGCTGCTGCCGATGCTTACGATCGTCTAGCTCAGCCAGGGAGACGCGAACGTTCGTCCAGATGATTTCGTTATTTCTAGTCATGAAGCGCTTCTCAACTGTATAGGAGTGGATGGTGCCGTCCAGCAGTTTTTGCCTCAAATCTACATCAATCTGTCGATCGTCCGGACAAATTAAGTCGTCAAGGAAAAGTGTTTCATGCTCATTTGTTTTCAAGAGTTCATGCAGTTGCTGATTGCATTTGATCATGGTTCCATCCTGACGAACAAGGGCAGTCGCCATGGGATGATCAAAAACTGTGAGCGATCGCTCATCCGCTTCTACGCGCCTGGGCACCGATTCATCTGGCTCAGCTTTTTTCGCTATACAGAAGATTGAATTTGCCTCTGCATTAAATTTCAGGGAACATTCGAGGGGCTGTTGGTCGTCTCTAGTCTTAGCAACGAAATCCACAGCCTTACCCTGCAAAGCTAGCTTCCAAAGGGCTTCTAGAACCACTTGCGGTGTTGATTCCGATTGAAAGTAGCGAAAAAAATCTACGTCTTCCGTGGCAGCTTGCAGTAGGTGTAAAAAGCTTTGGCTGGCATAGAGGGGCTGACCGCGATCATTATAGACACAGATTGGACCGAGCGATCGTTCCAGAAATTCTAATGTTCCATGAGATTGAATCCCAGGCACATCCCAGAGAGTAGAAACCATATTTCAGTGTATTCCTTACATTTCAGATCGAGCAATGCCAGGACAGAGTGACGCTCTCTTGAGAGACTCTGCGCTGGTTTAAAGGAACCGTGCTTCAAATAATGCTTTAGAACTGGAATTAGGATCGATTCAATCCGTTTTTCAGCACCTTGAACAGCACCACCGATTCGCTTGCTTTCTGATCGATACACCCATTCGCTTCGGGCAGGTGTGGCGCAGTGTCGGGTATGCCACCCTTGCAACGGCACCATCTGTCCTAAACGTTAATTGTCTCAGACTTTGTTTCCGATCACCAGACGACGATTAGCTCAGCGCACCCATCTTAGTTCATTGGTGTTGTGCCTTCATCACTCTGGCATTGCTGCCTTCGGTTACTGCGCTTTTATCGTTGTTCATTTTGCTCCGACTGAATGTCTGCTGTATGCTTGTTTGTAGATTGTCACAGCCTTTTTCCCCTTGTGCCAGTTAGCGATTGCTGAAGTGAGCGAAAACTAATTGGAACAGTAGCTCTGGGCGAGTTCCAGTTAGTACCACTCCGCTGCGTCTGCTGAATTCTGGCATAAGGCGTGGACACTGGTGTTTCTGGCTACTATAATTTACGGAAGCATCTAGCCAGCATTACCACTGAGTTGTGATTGACCTGGAGTCGGCAAGGTTTCATCTACCGCTTTGACTTGATCCACTCTGGAAGTGCCACGTCTTGCTTTGAAGCGCCTTGATTTAAAAACCATTATTTCCACGTGTGATGGAGTGTGAGTGCAGTTACAGCTTCGGTAACTGCTATAGATTTTATCAACGTTACAGCCGTTGGGCTGTGCTTGTAGTGAGCGATCGACGGTGGGAAGGCGTGTTAACACCTCCCTACAATCTGAACGGAACTGCAAGCAGAAACTGCTGTCAACGATTTCAAGCGTCCGCCGAACCCTTTAGCAGGAACGGTGTAAGCAGAACCTCACAAAAGGTTGAATTGGCATGATTGGGCAACTATTGACAGGACGCTATCTCATCCTTGAAAGATTGGGAAGCGGTGGGTTTAGTGAAACCTATTTGGCTCGTGACAAGTACCTCCCCCATCATCCGTTGTGTGTGGTCAAAGCACTTCAGCTATCGGTTAGCAGCACCATTGCGCCAGAAACCGCACAGCAGTTATTTGAGACTGAAGCCAAGCTTTTGGAGCGGTTAGGGCAACACCACGCTCAAATTCCGACCCTGTTGGCGTATAGTCATGAGCACGAACAGTCTTATTTAATTCAGGAATACATTGAGGGTGAAAGCTTACACAAATGGCTAACCCGCAGCCAACGTCCGACGACAGCAGCAGCGGTTAAATTGCTGTCAGAAATGTTGTCAATCCTGACCGATCTTCACGCTCAGCGCATCGTCCACTGCGACCTTAAACCCAGCAACATCATTCGTCGTAAGCGAGATGGCAAGCTAGTGCTCATTGACTTTGGGGCAGCCTGCCAGTTACCAGAGGCAGCAGCCGATACTTCATCTGTCAATAATGAACTTCAGATGGCGATCGGAACCCCAGACTATATGCCAGATGAACAAAAACTGGGATATGCCCAGTTGAATAGTGACCTCTACGCCTTGGGTATTTTGGTGATTCATCTCTTGACGGGAGTGCATCCACGCCAGTTCCAGCGCGATCTCATTTCGGGGCAATTGGACTGGCAAAACCACTTGACCGATCCGACCATCGATTCCCGCTTGCTTGCGATTCTTAATCGCATGGTGCAGAGTAATTTTCGCGATCGCTATCAGCAAGCCACTGAAGTGTTGGCAGACCTCCAGGCGTTACCCAGCAAAAAACGGTTTGGGCAACGGGGGAAAGAAGCCATGCCAAAGCTGCTTGTACCCGCACTTGTAGGCTTACTGCTGGGTGTAGTGGGCGTACAGTACGGTCGGACTCAAGGGCAACAAGCCGAAACATGGCTCAACCAGCTAGAACAACGGTTTCAGCCAAACGCTTTGCACGTGACGATGGTGCATGATATGTCGGTGCCGTCTGGAGTCGAGCGGATGGTCATTACGCCCAATAATCGCCTCTTAGTCACGGCAGGGTCAGATCATAGCCTCCGCGTATGGTCGCTACCAACGGGAGCCATAGTCAGCACACTGCCTGGACAGGCTACTACCGTTACTGCCTTGAACATTAGCCAAAATAGCAAGCTTCTGGCTAGTGGGAGTGCCGATGGTACGGTTTCGCTTTGGGATCTCACCACTGGTCGCCTTGTGCGGTCATTTGAAGGGCATCGGCAGCCTGTGGCAGCCGTTGCAGTTAGCCCCGATGGGAGTACTGTAGTCAGCGGTTGCAAAGAAGGCAAAATCCGCCGTTGGGATGTGCAAACTGGGATTCGGATGCGAACAATCAAGCTCCTGCATGGGGAAGTAACGGCACTGGCATATGGCGCAACGTCCAATCGCCTGATTAGTGCTAGCAATGATGGCAATCGTGCTGATACCTCGGTGCGCCAGATTCAGCTATGGGATCTGAGCACTGGCAAGCTAGAACGCACCTTTGCCGGACATACGGCTGCGATCGAGGGGTTGCAGATGGCAGGTAACCACATGCTCTTTAGCGTTGGTAAAGACCGGGGGTTGATGTGGGATCTTAAACGCGAAGAACTAGCTACGGTGTTCCCTCAAGCATCAGCCAACACGATCGCCACCTCGTTCAACGAGCAAAACATTGTGACCGTCCACGCTAACGGCAGCATTCGAGTTTGGATGCGCAAGGCAGGGCGCTTAGTGCAACGAGAGTCAGGCACACTAGGGCAAAATTTGGGCGTAGCGCTTAGCTCCAATCATCGTTATCTAGTGAGCTGGAGTGCCGATCAACGGTTGCGCATTTGGCAGCTTAACGCCAACGATGTCCACTGAACGCCAGCATTCAACCGTTAACAGGTTTATGAAGCTCAGGTCTGGCTGCTAACGGCTCACACAATGATTAATTACTTCAACGAAAGGTAAGACATATGCTGCATAACGTTTCTGAAACCACCATGCACCGTGTCCGCTGGGTCATCACCCTCGGCTGGTTGCTGTTGATTACTTCTTTTTTCTATGACCCCATTACGTCGATGTTTACGGCTCCAGAGGCATTGGGAAGCCCCTTCCGTCTTAATCCAGAAATTTATCTAGACCCAGCGCGGTGTGTCAAAATTCGGGACGTTTGCTTACCAGAACAGACGTTTTCAATGAGCGCCATTATCTGGTGGGCGATGATTGTACCCACTGGTATTTTCGTTCTGCTGGTGTTGGGGCATGAGTTTTGGCGGCGGATTTGCCCTCTTTCCTTTATGTCGCAAATTCCCCGTGCGTTGGGGCTACAGCGAAAACGGAAGGTGGTTGATCCGGTTACGGGTGAGGCACGTTGGGAGGTCGTTGTGATTGGTGAAAAATCCTGGTTGGGGCGTAATCACCTGTACGTTCAGTTTGGCTTGTTTGTCCTGGGACTGGGACTCCGCATTCTCTACGTCAATTCCGATCGCATCGCACTGGGTAGTTTCCTGATCTTCAGCATTCTTTGTTCGATGCTCGTTGGCTTTCTCTATGCTGGGAAAAGCTGGTGTCAATACTTCTGCCCGATGGCGATCGTCCAAACGGTGTATACAGGACCACGATCGCTCTTAGGGAGTCAGAACCATTTACAGCCCAAAGGAGCCGTGACCCAATCCATGTGCCGCATGGTTGATCCCAAAACAGGCAAAGAGCAGAGCGCCTGTGTCAGCTGCAAAGCTCCCTGCATTGATATTGATGCTGAAAAAACGTACTGGGCTGAGCTCTACAAACCCGGTCGTCGCCTGGTGCAGTACGGCTACCTTGGCATGGTGATTGCCTTCTACCTGTACTATTTCCTCTACGCAGGCAACTGGGATTATTACTTTTCAGGTGCATGGACTCATGAAGAAGATCAGCTTACAAAAGTGATGGATGCGGGGTTCTATCTCTACGGTCATGCCATTCCCATTCCTAAATTGGCGGCAGTTTTCATCACTTATTTTGTGCTGGTTGCCATCACCTTCACGATCGGTCTGGTGGTCGAAAAGCTCTGCCGTAGGCTGCGGTCACGCGGTCGCCCCATCTCGGCTGAACAGGCTCGACACATCGCTTTTACCCTGTTTTCAATTACTTCATTCTGGACGTTCTTCTCCTACGGTGCGCGTCCGTCTTTGAATCGGCTGCCCTACTGGCCGCTGCTGGCATTCAATGCGCTGATTGTTGTCGTCGGCTCTCTGTGGCTATACCGCACCATCAAACGCACTCATGCTCAATATGAGCGCGAAAATATGGCAAACAGTTTGCGTAAGCAACTGCAAAAGCTTGAGCTTGATCCAACCTTGTTGGAGGGACGATCGATTGATGAGTTAACTCCAGACGAAATCTATACGCTTGTAAAAGTGTTACAGGGGTTCTCGCAACAGCTACGGCTGCACACCTACACTGGGGTTGTGCTGGACTTGCTACAGCAAAAGGCAACGGATACATCTACCAGCTTTGAGTTCTGCCAAAAGCTCCGACAAGACCTGAAGCTCACAGACGCTGATCACTTTGCGGCACTGGAAGCGATCGCGACTACTCATCCAGAAATTTTCGTTTTTTCCGGTGCACAACCGCTTTCCACCCACCTTCCTGATGAAGACACCCTGGCTCGAACGATCGCCAGACCGCTTGGGAATCCCACGACCAAGCGCGCCAACAGCTAAGGAACAAGAATTTAATCACCTCGGCGTTTTCCGTAGGGGCGCACGGCTGTGCGCCCCTACGCCCTTACAAACGCGCGGCGGCTGGAAGTTTAAGTTTGTGCGCCAGAGCAAGAGCGTTCCCCCCACGCTCATCGACCCACACTTTTTGCAAAGGAATCTACACGCCTATGTTGACCTTAAAATCGATCAACTTCGAGCAACAGCAATTTCAGATCCATCAATTAAAGCAATCCCAGCCTGAAAAGATGGAATGGCTGATTGGACGCAGCACAGCTTGCGATCTTGTTCTGTCGAATCCAGAAGTCAGTCGTGTACACGGAAAAATTATCTACGTGAACGATGCTTACCATTTCATCGATATGGGTAGCAGCTTTGGATCATCACTGAATGGCACAAGCCTTGCTGCCAGTGAAAAGCATCAACTGCAACTCGCTGACATTCTTCAACTGGGAGAAACGTTTCTATATGTGGAAGGGATCAACGCGCCCTCGTCCGTTCCCTCTGCTGCTTTAGACACCTATCCTTCTGTTTCACTGCCAGAGCAGACCTGGACGGGAGAAGACCTGGTGTGCCACTGCTGCCGCATTGTGGATGAAACGCCCGATGCTAAGACGTTTTGCTTTGTTGCAGAGCCGCCTGTACTGTTTCATTACAAGCCAGGAGAGTTTGTCAATCTGGCGATCGAAATTGATGGTAAGCCCGTCATCCGCTCGTATTCAATTTCATCCTCGCCGACCCGCCCCTATCACCTCAGCCTGACGATTAAGCGAGTACCTGCGCCCTCAGACCAACCAGATGTATCCGCTGGCTTAGTGTCTAACTGGATGCATGACCACCTTCAGGTGGGCGATCGCGTCCAACTCATTGGCGGTGCTCTGGGACACTTCACCTGCTTGCCTCACTTGCCACCCAAGCTGCTATTGATTTCGGCTGGCAGCGGCATCACACCGATGATGTCAATGTCACGCTGGGTGCAAGATACGCTGGCTGACTGTGATGTGGTTTTTCTTCACAGCGCTCGGACACCAGAAGACATCATCTTCCGTGCCGAATTGGAAACAATGGCAGCTCAGATGCCCAATTTCCATCTAGCCGTCACCCTCACCCAAAAGTCTCTCAACCATGCCTGGATGGGTTTGACCGGACGGGTCTCTAGCTCGCTGCTACACATGGTTGCCCCAGATTTACTAGAGCGATCGGTCTATGTCTGCGGTCCAGAAGGCTTTATGGAAAGTATGCGCTTGTTGCTGGAAACCATGAAGTTTCCCATGCAGAACTACCAGGAAGAAAGCTTTGGTCGCAGTAAGAAAGCAAAGCCAACTCCACGTGAGACCGCCTCTACCATGTGGCGAACGGAGCCAGAGACGATCGTGGCTCAAAATGGCAACGGGCATCGTGCAGAGAGCCTGTCTGTTCACAAGTCCGCTCCTAACCGATCTGCCCCAACGCAGTTAGCGCCTGCTAGTAAAGCGCCTGCTAGTAAAGCTCCTGTTGATACAGTGCCTGTAGTTCACTTTTTACAAGCTGAGCGGCAAATACTAGCAGATGATAATGCATCCATTTTGGAATTGGCGGAGCAAGAAGGCATTCAAATTCGTCACGCCTGTCGTGTTGGTGCCTGTGGTGCTTGCAAGGTACGTGTCCGCCAGGGAAAGGTTCGGTATGATACCCCACCCACCGCACTCACAGCCGCAGATCAGCAAGCGGGCTATGCACTAGCCTGTGTCGCGTATGCCACGGGTTCGGTGGCGATCGAAGCTTAACGCCCTTGAAGCTGTCATCAAATGGCTTCAAAGGCTGTTTGAAAAGCCTCTGGCGGTTAAAACAGCGACTACATGAACGCAGTCCACCGGTGCGGACTGATGAAAAATGAGCAGTTGACATCCTGCATAGGCAGGTTACAGCCCTTTGGGTATGGCTGAGTGCAAAGCACTCGCTTCGCGTTTCTTGTCTGCAGAAGGCTATACGCTAGTGTCCGTATAGTCGTGACTTTAATCGCCAGGGTAGACAGGCTTTAGACCCTTAAAGCATCCCTGAGAGAGGGGCATGGAGGGGTCACGTGGATGTACCACCCCTGCACACTGTTTTAGTCAACACAGTGTACGATCGCGCTCAGCATCCAAGTTGCACAAGGCATTAATGCCTGTTACTCTCCATACAATGCAGACATGACCGCAGCAAGCCAGCCCAGTTGTGAAAATTCTTTTAGTGGAGGATGACGAGCCAGTCGTTGCCGTGCTTTTAGAAGTACTCACGGCACAGCACTACACCGTTGACGTAGCGACGGATGGTCAAATTGGGCTGGAGTTAGCAACAAACTGGGACTACGAACTCATTCTGTTAGATTCGCAGATTCCCAAACTAGATGGGATTTGTCTTTGTCGCGCACTCCGTGCTCAAGGGTTTCAAAAACCAATTCTCTTATTGACGGCAAAAGACTCCACTGCCGATGTGGTTCAAGGCTTAGATGCAGGTGCTGATGACTATGTAACGAAGCCGTATGATTTGTCTGAATTGCTAGCACGTCTGCGGGCACTGCTCCGACGACGAGAAACGAGTCTGGTTCCAACAGTGCTGACGTGGGAAAAGCTGCACATCAACCTCAATGCTGCCTCAGTCACCTATGCCGAACAACCACTAGCTCTAACGCCCAAGGAATATGGGCTGTTAGGCTTGTTTTTACGCAATCCTCATCGCGCCTTTAGCCGCAGCGATATTCTCGATCGCCTCTGGTCGATCGACGCGTCGCCCAGTGAAGGCACCGTTACCAATCTCATCAAGGATTTGCGGCAAAAGCTGAAGGCAGCAGGGCTGACAGCGGCTTTGCTAGAAACCGTTTATGGGTTGGGCTATCGTCTGAAAGCGCCACAGCAGAAGCCAAACGCCGATCAGAACGTAGCATCCCCTCTGCACTCCACAACACCGCTATCTGCAAAAAAGCTGGCTTCGGTCAACAAGGTGCTACAGCGGTATCAACAGACGTTTATCGATCGGGTGGCGGTGTTGGAGCAAAGCGAAGCATCACTGCGGCAGGGAAGGCTCAGTCTAGCGTTACGGCAGGAGGCAGCCCAGGAAGCGCATGGACTAGCCGGAACGTTAGGCTCCTTTAGCTATGGCGCAGGGTCGAAGCTGGCGGGGGCGATCGAACACTTACTGCTTCACAGCACCTTAGAGCCAGCAGACAGCCCTCCACTGACAAAGCTTGTAGCCGCTTTAAAACAAGAGCTGACGCAACCGCCAACCCCGTTGACGCTGGAACCATCGCCAGCATCCACGCACCTTGTATTGGTCATAGATGACGAGACACCCTTTACCCAACGACTGCGGGCGGAGGCATTCGCCTGGGGGTTCAGCGTTGAGGTCGCGCCCGAGCTAGAGACGGCTCAACGAGTGCTTAGCCAACACGTGCCGGATGCTGTGTTGCTCAACCTCAGCCCCCCCTAAAGTTGAGGAGGCGCTGACGCTGCTAGAAACACTGAGGGTGCAATGGTCGATCGTGCCCGTGTTGGTGATGACTGAACACGATCGCTTGATCGATCGTGTCACCGTCTCGCGATTGGGAGTCCGGCGCTTTTTGCCCAAAGCAGTCGGCACTGTCCAGATCTTCGAGGCGCTGTCTCAAATGCTTTCTAACGCATCTCCCACTGATGCGAGAGTGATGCTGGTGGACGATGACCCCGTTATGTTGGAGGGCTTGCGGAACCACCTACAACCCTGGGGGTTGCAGCTCACAAGTCTGCAAGACTCCAACCAGTTTTGGGACGTGCTGACGGCAACCAAACCTGACCTATTGGTGATGGATCTGGAAATGCCCACCTTTAACGGCATTGATCTCTGTCGAGTGGTGCGTCAGGATGTGCAGTGGGGAAATTTACCCATCCTGGTCGTCACCGTCCATACCGATATGGCCTCCATTCAGCAGGTGTTTGCGGCTGGCGCTGATGACTTCATTAGCAAACCAGTGGTGGGGCCAGAACTGGTCACACGCGTCATCAGTCGCATCGATCGCTCTCGCCTACAGCACGAACTGGAAACGCTGAAGCGGAGGATGACCACATGACTCCCTCCTGGTTACACTGGCGCGAACCACTTGAGAAGCGGCACTAGCGTCGGACTGCCGTACCGCTACGGTGGGTGCTCGTGGTGCCGTTTGTGCTGCTTGTGGTTGGCACCGTTGGACTCGTTGAGTATCTGTACCTTCGCAACGCACAACAGACAGTGCAGGAGTTTGCTGGAAAATTGATGGAAGAGGTGAGCGATCGCGTGAATCTTTACCTCAGTAAGACTCTAGAAACGCCTCAACAGATCAACCGCTTGAATGCCAGTGCCATCCATTTAGGTGAACTCGATCGCACGAATCCCAAACGCTTAGAACAACATTTTTTACAGCAGATTCAAGCCTTTCCTTCAGTCAACCGCATCCATTTCAGCAATCCTCAAGGGGGGTACGTTTCGGTTGGCAACGATGGGCGCGGTTTGACCGTAGCTGCGACCGATCGCTTCGTCAAGGGAACGCTGCGTGTCCATAGTGTGGATCAAGAGGGCAACCGCACCACGTTGCTTGTCCAGCGACAAAATTACGATGCCAGCACACGGCCCTTTTATCAACGTGCCCGGGGAGGCAAGCCAGCGTGGACTCCCATCTATGTCTATGTGCCCTCATCTCTGGACTTAGGGATTGCTGCAAGCTATCCTTTCTATGACAAAACCCATCAACTTCAAGGAGTTTTAGCCAGCGACCTGACACTTGTCGCCATCAATGACTATCTGCGAAAGCTAAAAATCGGGACGCATGGAACGGCATTTATTATGGAGCGATCGGGATTGCTCGTAGCATCCTCAACTGCTGAAAAACCGTTTGTCACAAGCGTCGATCAGACGCGCTACAGACGACTTCCAGTGTTTGATAGTCGGGAACCGTTGATTCGCCAAGCGGCACAGCATCTCGTTTCCCGCTACGGCACGTTAGGTCAGATTGAGGCTGTCGCACAGTTTCACTTTGAGGCAGCGGGTAAACGGCAATTTCTCCAGGTCACGCCCTTTCGCGATCGTCTGGGTCTAGACTGGCTGCTTGTGGTAGCGGTGCCAGAGTCAGATTTTACCGAGCAAATGGATGCCAATACGCGTCTCGCCATCCTGCTGAGTGTGGGTGCCCTAGTGGGCGCGATCGCGCTGGGCTTACTCACTGCCCAATGGATCGTGCAGCCCATTCAGCGGCTCAGTCGAGCAAGCCGTGCGCTGGCACAAGGGGAATGGAACGAAACCCTCAAAGAAGAGAGCACGATCGCTGAATTGCAGGGTTTGACGCACTCCTTTAATCAGACTGCTGAACAGTTACAGCGATCCTTTGACCACGTTAAAACAGCGTTGCGAGCGTCGGAAGAACGGTTTACCAAAGTGTTTCGCGTCAGCCCAGACCCGATCGCAATCACCACGCGAGACGGACGCTACCTTGAGATAAACGATGCGTTTATCAGCTTATTTGGCTATACGAGAGAAGCGGTGCTGGGGCGCACCGTCGCTGATATTGGTCTGTGGTCTCACCTAGATGACCAGGAACAAGCGATCCAACGCGCCTTGGCGGGTGAACGCGTTCGCAACTTGGAAGTCACATTCCACAACAACCTCGGTAAGCGGCTGACGGTGCTCTATTCCGCCGAAAGCATGGAAATTCAGGGGCAGCGTTGCATCATTGCCATTGCCAAAGAGATTACTGCTCGCAAGCAATTGGAACTGGCGCTGCAACAGTCGGAGGCAAAGCTGAATGATATTTTAAGCAGCGCGATCGCCTCCATTTGTTGCTACCGTCTGTATACCGACGGACATTTAGAATATGAGTATTTCTCACCTAGTAACGCGATCGTCTTTGGCTATACCCCAGAGGCACTGTGGGCAGATCCATCACTTTGGCAATCACGAATCCATCTCAAGGATCGGGATAAGATGTTTGGTGTCATGCCGCCCGATTTTGCCGAAGGGTCGCTGGCAACTGAGTATCGCTTCTATCGCAAAGATGGACGCAGGCGTTGGATTCTCGATTATTTGACCTTCCGACACGATCCCAATGAAGACTGCTGGATTGTGACCGCCGTTGCCATCGACAATACCGATCGTAAACAAGCCGAAGCTGCCTTACGTCAAAGTGAAGCAGCGCTTCGACGCGCTCAACAGGTCGCCCATGTGGGCAGTTGGGAACTGGATGTCACCACAGAGCAGATCATTTGGTCAGAAGAAAGCTTCCACATTTTTGGGTGGGATATCACACAACCAGAGCCAATGCTTTCTCAATTTATGGCGCTGCTTCATCCTGATGATCGCCACTCGTTGCAGCAAAGCATTCAACATACCATTGCGACTGGAACCTCCTACAGCGTTGATTTTCGCACAATGCAGCCAGATGGATTAAGCCGCTATGTTGAAGCAAAAGGAGAGGCGATCGTCAACCAACATGGGCAGGTCATTCAACTTATCGGCACCAATTTAGACATCACAACGCGCAAACAGGCTGAAATTGACCTCCGTCAGAGCGAAGCCACCAAAAATCAAATTCTCAAAGCCATTCCTGATTTAATTCTTTGGATGAAGGCAGATGGTACGTGCATTGATTTGATTGATGGTCCAAGCATCACGAACCTCTATCTAAAATCGGAAGCGGTGGGCAAAAATCTCTATGATCTCCTGCCTTCAGAACTAGCACAAGCAAGAAAGAACGCCATTCAGCAAGCGCTAAGCAGCGGCGATGTCATTGTCTATGAGCATCAGATTAAGGTGCAGGAAACCATTAAACATGAAGAAGTCCGGGTTGTGGGAGTCGGTGGCGATCGCATTTTAGTCATTGTGAGAGATATCACCACTCGTAAACGGGCAGAAGTAGCCTTGCGACAATACGAACGCATTGTCGCAGCCACCACAGATGGTATTTCACTGATTGACCGCAACTATATCGATCGCGCCATCAATCCGTCTTATCTCACTCGCTTTGCGAAACAAGGCGACGAAATTGTCGGGCATCCGATTGCCGCTTTGGTGGGTCATGATGTTTTTGAGGCTGTGATTAAAGATCGCTTCGATCGATGCCTCTCTGGTCAGACGGTGCAGTATGAAGACTGGTTCGCCTACCCCACGACGGGGCTGCAATTTATGAGCGTTACCTATGATCCCTACATTGAATTGGATCAAACCATTTCTGGTGCTGTAGTGACGGTTCGCAATCTTACTGACCTGAAAGAGGCAGAAGCCGCTCTGCGCGACAGTGAAGAACGCTTTCGCAGTGCGTTTCAGGATGCTCCCATCGGCATGGCGCTGATTGCCTTAGACGATCGCTGGCTCAAAGTGAACCCCATGCTGTGTGCCATGCTTGGTTATGCCGAAGCCGAATTACTTTCAATGCAGGCATCGGCGCTTGTTCATGCAGACGATCGCAACCTCCTACAACAGCGTGCAGAGCAAGTACTGTCGCAGCGAAATGATGCAGCTCAGGCTGAATTACGCTATCAGTGCAGTGGAGGACGTATGGCGTGGGGACGACTCAGCCTCTCGCTGGTGCGCGATGATCACGACCAGCCGCTGTACTACGTCGCGCAGATTCAGGACGTGACGGAGCAACAAGCGGTTGACCAGATGAAGAATGAATTTATTGCCATCGTCAGCCACGAGTTACGCACACCGCTCACGGCTATTAAAGGGTTTCTTGGGCTGCTCCATACTGGCATCTACGACAGCAAACCCGAAAAAGCCAGACGCATGGTTGAGCTTGCCTTGTCGAATAGCGATCGCCTGGTACGGCTCGTGAACGATATTCTTGATTTGGAACGGCTCTCTTCTGGCAAAGTGCAGTTAGTGCTAGAAGCATGTCAGGCGGACGAGCTGGTGCAAAGAGCGGTTGAGGGCGTGCAGTCCATTGCTGACGAAGCACAGGTAACGCTCCTGGTTCTGCGTTCGTCGGTTCAGCTTTGGGCTGACCCTGACGCGATTATGCAAACCCTCACGAACCTGCTAAGTAACGCCATTAAATTCTCTCCAGCCCAGGCAACGGTGACGATCGCAGTCAGTCCCCAGTCGAGTTCCGTGCTTTTTCAAGTCCAAGACCAGGGCAGAGGCATTCCCGCCGACAAGCTCAAAACAATCTTTGGGCGCTTTCAGCAGGTGGATGTCTCTGATGCTCGGCAGCGGGGCGGCACAGGGTTGGGGTTGGCAATTTGTCAAAGTATTGTGCAGCAGCATAACGGCAGCATTTGGGTTGAAAGCGAACTGGGTCAAGGCAGCACGTTCTCTTTCACCGTGCCAACCCCAGAGGCATAAGTAGTTTTCCAGCGTCGTTGTCTGGCTAACATCGATCCATTTACAGCCGTTTTCACATGAGTAACCCACAAATTGTAGAGTGGGCAACGCCCACAAGCCCTACAGTGAGAGGGGTTGAAAAATGTGGGCAGTGCCCACCCTACCGAAAATCGCTGTAAGAGCAACATGAACAAGCCCTATGCCTCAACGTATTCTGGTTGTAGATGATGAGGAATCTTTGCGAGATCTGATCGCTGCCTGCCTGGAAGATCTGGGCGGCTGGGAGGTGATCACGGCTGAGTCGGGTCATGAAGGGCTGAACAAAGCGGCATTCACGCCGTTAGATGCAATTTTGCTGGATGTCTCCATGCCCACTATGGATGGGTTTGCGGTCTACGAGACGCTCAAAGCGGATGTCGCTCTGCAACACATTCCGATCGTGTTATTAACCGCCAAAGTGCTGTCCGGCGATCGTGCTCGCTTTGCCCAAATGGCTATTGCTGGGGTGATTACAAAACCCTCCGAGCCGACGCTGCTATGCACTCAGCTAGCCACTATGTTGGGGTGGAACTAACCGGTAGTCATAGACTTATCAGTTCCTTATTTTTTTACTCTAATCTCTGTCCATACACGATAGACCGCTGTAAGGGGTCGGCAAGCAACGGCGATCGCACGTGACGAGGTTGGATGCAGTCAAGTGTTCATTCGCTGAGCGCTTGATTATTTGGGTGCTGACTGAGCAGGTTTATCCCCCATGCATCGTGAACACTGTTTACCGTCGATCGAGTGCCGCTGGCAGCATGCCGATGTGTAGTCTGTCTTTAAACGATCGCTCAATCGAGTGATTCCCTTTTGTCACTGTCAATTTCGAGGAGGCACTCAATGCCACTTACAAAACGCTGTCTTGCTGAGCTAATCGGCACTTTTTGGTTAGTCTTCGGCGGCTGCGGCAGTGCCGTTCTTGCCGCCGCTTTCCCATACGATGCAAAGTTTCCCACGTCTTCCAACTTTTTTGGGCTAGGGTTTCTGGGTGTCGCACTCGCCTTTGGTCTCACGGTCTTAACAATGGCGTATACGGGTGGTCACATTTCGGGTGGTCACTTCAATCCAGCCGTCTCTTTTGGCTTGTGGGCAGGGAAACGCTTTCCTACGTCTGAACTGCTGCCCTACATCGTTGCTCAAGTGTTGGGTGCCATTCTTGCGGGTGGAGCCATTTACGTCATTGCTAGCGGTCGGGCAGGGTTTGCGCTGACTGGCTCGAATCCACTGGCAACCAATGGCTTTGGTGCTCACTCTCCGGTGGTTACAGTCTGGCAGCCTGCTTCCTGGCAGAGGTTTTACTCACCTTTATGTTTTTGCTGATCATTTTGGGCGCGACCGATCGCTGCGCACCAGTAGGCTTTGCGCCAATTCCCATTGGGCTTGCTCTCACGCTCATCCACCTGATTAGCATTCCGGTGACCAATACGTCTGTCAATCCAGCACGGAGCACAGGTGTGGCACTGTTTGCAGGAGCAGAACTGTTTGGGCAAGTTTGGCTGTTCTGGCTAGCTCCGATTGTGGGTGCGCTGCTTGCAGGCTGGTTTTACACGAATGTTTTTGAGGAGTCTGTTGTAGAAGAAGCGCGACGGGTGAGAGCGCCTGTCTAGCGTGGCACATCGCCGTAGAGTGATGTGCAGAACGGTTAGAGCAAAGACCTAAGCCATCTGACAACAGCTACAAATTGGACGTTCTTGAAAGAGTCACTCTAACGGCGGGGTAATGATTGCATTGCCCCGCCGTTTAATACCAAATCCCGCGATAAGCGCTACAGATATGCCCTCACCCTTTTCTGGTATGCCAAAGGCTTTAAGCCCTCTTTCGCAGGCGAGGGACTTTGAAACTGGCTCCCTTCTCCTTGGGGAGAAGGGCTGGGGATGAGGGCAAGATCTGTAGCCGTTGCTAATTGATTTGGTATAACTACAGCCATTATTGATTGGATAAGCCATGGTCTGATGAGGACGGGTGCGGGGTATAGGGTATCGGGCTTCGGCGTGAGCGCTCAGCCGAACGGTGTGGTGAATGCAAAGGAAAATGGCTGTAAAACGCTGTACAGTATCTATTTTTTAGCTTTTGGTTAGTTTATCAGCGGCTGTATGGAAATTTTGTACTGCTTCAAAGGATTACACCCTACTGCTTTATGTTTGCTCTGCTTCAACCAAGCAAGCTCAAAATGTATAGCAGAAGGGGTTTCCGAGCTGCGATCGCAGGGTACGAGCCTTCAACATAGAACAAATGAATGGCATCAAACCGCACAAGTTAATCTTACTGATTGATGATGAGGCGAGTATTCAGGAGCTTGTACAAGCCTGCTTAAGCGACTTGGCTGGGTGGACTGTGATTACCGTTTCCTCGGCACAGGAAGGGTTAAAGCGTCTCGCATCTGAACGTCCAGATGCCATTTTGTTGGATGTCATGATGCCAGGAATGAATGGCATTACCTTTATCCACAACCTTTACGAGAATCCGGCTGCACGATCGATCCCCATTATTCTTTTGACCGTACAGGCGCGTTACTTCACGCCCAAGCAATTGCAGCAACTAGGCGTGATTGACGCGATCGCCAAACCATTCAATCCTGTGACCCTACCAGAGACGATCGCCCACGCCCTCGGATGGCATTTGCCCGTTGAAGAGTAAGAATATTCAACATTAATGACGGTTGCCAAAACCTCGGAGGTTTAAGCGTCAAGGTTGGTCAAAGGTTAAGTTCTTGGTTAAAACCTCCGAGGTTTGCGTAAGTCCGGTCAAGGATAGAAGGCAAGTTGCGGTAGTCCTAGCGTTTCATCCCAGCCCATCATGATATTGAGGCATTGGATTGCCTGTCCTGCCTGTCCTTTCATCAAGTTGTCGATCGCGGACATCACAATCACGCGATCGGTGCGCGGATCAACTTCCAGCCCGATATAGCAAAGATTGGTTCCTGTCGCCCATTTGGTTTGAGGATACGTACCGCTGGGCAAGACCCTGACCCAGGGCGAGTTGCGGTAGAAGGCGTTGTAAATAGTCAGCAAATCCTCGCGCACCAGTCCAGGATCTCGCAGGGTGGCGTAAATGGTTGCCAGAATGCCGCGTACCATTGGCACGAGATGAGGCGTGAACTGAATGAGCACTTCATGCCCTGCCAAGTCGCTGCAAATTTGCTCAATTTCTGGTGTGTGACGATGGCGACCCGCAACGTTATAAGCGGCAAACGTGTTGTCGGCTTCTGCCAGCAGCATCCCTACTTTTGCCTGTCTGCCACCACCAGAGGTACCAGATTTTGCGTCAATAATGGCGGTTTCGGGCACTACTAGACCTTGTTTCAACAGCGGTGAAAGACCCAGCAAGCTTGCCGTGGGATAGCAACCGGGACAACCAATCAGTTGGGCTTCGGCAATACGATCGCGATAGAGTTCCGGCAATCCGTAGACAGCCGTTTCAGCGATCGCCTGATCCGATCGCTCGCCACCGTACCAAGCGGTGTAGGTCGTCAAATCTGAGAACCGATAATCGGCGGACAGATCCAGTACCTTACAGCCCTTCTCTAAGAGCGTGGGAGCCATTTTGTATGCCAATCCATTGGGCAAGGAGAGAAACACGACCTGACAGCGATCGGCGATTTTCTCTAAATCGAGCGGCTCCACAACTTGCTGGACACGATGCCCCAAATGGGGGTAAAGGTCTGCGAAAGACTGTCCGGCACTACTTTCGCCCCCAAGATAGGCAAGCTCTAAGCGCGGATGATCCATTAAAAGGCGTACCAACTGCACGCCGCCATAGCCCGACGCACCGACAATGCCAACCGGTATGCGTCCTACATCACCCATGATGATTTACCTTGTTTACGAATCAATTGACTTAATGTTTGCTGCATTGTAGTACCAGAGCATCCTTTTTTGGGGAAATTGCTTCGTCTTCTACCAGGGATTGCTAACTTTTACAGAAGGTTGGCGATCGGTCTTAAGGAACCAACCCGATGCTCGAACCGTGCTTCGACTCCGCTCAGCACTCGGTCAGTCGTGGGTTGAGCGGAGCCGCAACCCACTCATAACTGTCGGGTCTTTTGTGCCGGGTTAATAACTACCATGCTGCTAAAGCAAAAGACTACAATTTAAGGGTAAGTTCGCTTCAAAAAACTTTACGGTACTCCTGCCTTGAACGTCCCAGTTAATCCAACTAAACCCACTCCCTTCACCTTTGACTCCATCGAAGCGGCGCTGGCAGACCTCAAAGGCGGTCGGGCGATCGTGGTGGTTGATGACGAAAACCGCGAGAACGAGGGCGACCTTATTGGCGCTGCCCAATTTGCCACACCCGACATGATCAACTTCATGGCGGTAGAAGCACGTGGGCTAATCTGTCTGGCAATGACGGGCGATCGGCTCGATGAACTCGACCTCCCGCTGATGGTCACCAATAATACGGACAGCAATCAGACGGCGTTTACCGTCAGCATTGATGCCTCTCCTAGCGCAGGCGTGACAACAGGCATTTCTGCCGAAGACCGTGCCCGTACCATTCAGATTGCGATTAACTCAGCCACGCGCCCGAAGGATTTGCGTCGTCCTGGTCATATCTTTCCGCTGCGTGCCAGAGAAGGCGGCGTACTCAAACGAGCAGGGCATACAGAAGCCGCAGTGGATTTGTCGCGGTTAGCAGGGTTACATCCATCCGGTGTCATTTGCGAAATCCAAAACTCTGACGGCTCAATGGCGCGCTTGCCAGAGTTGGTTGAGTACGCAAAAACGCATCAGCTTAAAATCATCAGCATTGCCGATCTAATTAGCTACCGACTGGAACATGAGCGGCTGATTCAGCGGGAAGCGATCGCCGACCTGCCGACCGAGTTTGGACACTTTCAGATCTACGCCTATCGCCATACGTTGGACAATACCGAACATGTGGCGATCGTCAAAGGTAATCCTGCAACCTTTCATGACATTCCAATCATGGTGCGGATGCACTCTGAGTGCCTGACAGGTGACGCGATCGGGTCGCTCCGCTGCGATTGCCGGATGCAGCTTCAAGCAGCTCTGAAGATGATCGAGAATGCGGGTCAGGGCATTGTGGTTTACCTCCGGCAAGAAGGACGCGGCATTGGCTTGGTCAACAAACTCAAGGCATACTCGCTGCAAGATATGGGGTTAGATACGGTGGAAGCCAACGAGCATTTAGGCTTTCCGGCTGACCTGCGCAACTACGGGATGGGTGCGCAAATTTTGAACGATCTGGGTGTTCGCCAGATGCGGCTGATCACGAACAATCCCCGCAAAATCGCTGGACTCAAGGGCTATGAGCTGGAAGTGGTCGAGCGTGTGCCGTTGCTCATCGAAGCGACAGCCTATAACTCTGACTATCTGGCAACCAAAGCTGAAAAGTTAGGTCATCTGCTTCTACAGACTTATTTGGTCACATTAGCGATTCGCTGGGAAGCCATTGCCGATACGGCAACCGAACGCTACGATCGCCTTCAAAAACTGCGTTACTTAGCAAAGGTGCATGACCTGATGCTGCAAGAAGAAGTCCGTCCAGTTGCCAAAGCCCTCTTTGGTGATTCTGCACTCATCGTCCACCTTGGCTTTGATCAACCGTTGGTAGGTAAGCCGAACTGGTACCACACGCCAGAACATCCCTATGTGAAGGCGATCGCCCAAATTTTGGATAGTCTTGCCTCGCTGCCCAACCTGCAAAAACTTGAGTTCATCGTTTCTCCCGGTACCGACCCACTAACGGGCTTACAGGTGCAAATCGATCGCCAGGTTTTCTCTTTAAACCAGAAGCCTTCAACCATCAGCGATCGACTGGAAACACAAACCATCTACAGCTTTACAAGCGATATGATTTAAAGAAGGAGTTGGGTCAAAAAATGACAATGAAACGGGATGAGGTGCTGTCTCTTGTTGCAGCCCACCAAGCAGAACTCAAGCAACTGGGCGTGAAGTCACTCGACCTCTTTGGCTCCGTTGCACGCGATGAAGCTCGCCTGGAAAGCGACGTTGATTTTTTGGTTGAGTTCAATCGTGCTGTTGGCTTATTGCAATTTATTCGTATTCGGCACTATCTAGAAGATGTTTTAGGACGCTCAGTTGATTTAGGAACAGCAAAAGCCCTAAGGCAAGATTTACGCGAACCTGTGCTGAAGGATGCGATCCGTGTCTTCTAGAGGTTGGAGACTTCGTACTCAGGATATTCTCATGGCGATCGCCGCCATTCAGCGGCGCACGGCAGGGATGACATGGGCAGAATTTGAGTCCAACGAGACAATCATTAGAGCGGTACTCTTTGATTTTGTCGTCATTGGAGAGGCAACGAGAAATATCCCTGCTGACATTCAAAGCTATGCCTCTCAGCTCCCGTGGAGACAGATGGGAGATATGCGAAACCTCATCGCTCATGAGTATTTCCAAGTTGATCCGCAAATCGTTTGGGATGGTATTCAAAATGATTTACCTCCACTGATTCCCCAGTTGCAGCAACTATTAGAATCAGAGTCGATCGAACTCTAACCGCGATCGCCGCCTTTCTAGGCACAAGAATTTAATCACCTCGGCGTTTTCCATAGGGGCGCACGGCTGTGCGCCCCTACCTGCGAACAATTTGTCGGTTTTATTTAATCCACGATCCCTAGCGCCCTTATTTCGGCGATCGAGTTGTGACGGCTGATGTCGTATCTGCCAGCCCTTGAGCAAGCTGGTCAGCCGCCAAGGTGCGAATTAGAGTTAATGGTAAGGAGAATTCGCTGATAGCGTCGCTGTAGGAAGCGCTCAAATAACTGCGGTAGGTCGGTTTGTTGGCAATATAAGTCTGGAAAAAGGCAACCGCCAGGGCATCGGTGTAGCGTCGAGCGATCGCCGGACTGGGACCCACAACCTCCTGAGGCAGCGGCAGCGAATCTTTAGAACTGGAAGCATCTAGTGTCGAAAAATGCGTTCCCCCTTGCAGCATGACCAGATAGCGATCCGTCGTCGTGAGCCAGGTAAACGGTTGGATCTGCTCTGGCAGAGCAGGCGCGATCGTGTCCGCATTGCCCGTGACAATCATGGTTGGCACGTTGATCTGGCTCATGCTGGCTTGCCCCAATACTGCACTGGTAATCGGGTTAATCGCAATCACGGCTTTGACTCGGCTGTCTTGTAGTACAGGTTCGGGCAACGGCAAATCGATCGCCCGACATTGCAACAGCAGCGACAAATTCAGCGTATTTTCGAGATTTTGACAGCCCGCCTGTAGCTGCTGCCGATTGATGGGTGCGCCTGCCACCACCAGCGCCGTGTAGCCGCCGAATGATTGCCCTAACACCCCAACCTGCTGAAAATTCAGCCGCCCGCGCAAGTTAGGAGTTGTGTTCACCAAATTCTCGACCTGGTTCAGCACAAAGGTAATATCCAGCGGTCGATTCACAAACTCGGCTGGTTCTGAAACCTCACTGGCAGTCCCGTTAATGAGCGCCTGAAGGCGAGCCGCGTTGCTACCTGGATGTTCGGGCACCAGTACGGCAAAGCCATAGGAGGCTAAATGAATCGCCAGATACGCAAAGGTGGTGCGATCGGAGCCGAGTCCGTGAGAAATCACAACGACGGGCATGGGTGTCGTTGATTGAGTCTGCTGATTGGGTAGATACAGATCAACGGGAACCGATCGTCCTTTCGCTGTTTCACTCAAGAGCGCTGGTGGCGCAGTAAGCTCGACAGGAGGCACCGTACCAGAAGGCTTAGGATTGATGACTGCACTACGAGTGGGGTCTACCAGTGCAAGTGTCCGTTTTTGCCACGTAAACGGTCCTCGTTGACGTAAGTCTGCCAGTTGGTTGATGGCGATTGTCTCCGCTGCCTGTTCCTGCTGTGCTGCTTGAAGGACAACAGTCGTTGCCTGCTTTGCCTGGTTCACCAGTTGTTGCAAGGAGGCAGCAATTTGCAGGCTGCGCTCAACGTCAATCCGCAATCCCCGCGTTGGGAACCGACGTAGAACATTCAGCAACGTCAAACCGTCAGGGTCAGCGGCGGCTAGAATGAGTGCCGCACGAATTGCCTTGAAGCCAGAATCACGGGATTCTGGCTGAATGACCTGCCCCAAGCGCTTAAGCAGTACTTCACCCTGGGGCGTGTAGAGAAATTGTGCAACGGTGACGAGATCAATCTCTGCCCGCGCTACAAGCACACTTTTAAGCAGTTTGAGCTGCTTTGCATCCCCGTATTGTGCATAGACAGCTAGGTCATCATCGATCGTGCCGTCTTTGGCATAGGCTTCTAGAGAGGAAACGGGAATCGATCGCTCCAAAATACCGTATGACACGTAAACCCGATCGGCTGCCCGCACAGACGCAGGCATAGCAACCAGCCAGCCAAAGGCGCTAAGAGCCAATCCAGCCCAGAGAAGGTGAGGGTGACTTGGTGCAGGTTTTGTAAGCTTCATGATTAGTTTTGGATCATTTTTCGCACTTCTTGCCGCAGTTGAGGATCATTCTGTACGGCAACAAAAATCTGGTTGAACCGATCCATTTGCAGCCCCTGCGCTTGCACTACCTGATCCATCTTAGCCTGAGCGTCCTTTTGAATTTGAGTGAGTTGGCTCACTGCCTGTTTGTAGCTTTCCTCTTCCTTCGGCGTAATCTGAGCAGCAGGTTTCGTACCAGAGGTTTTCTTCGACTGATAGATTTCATTAAAGCGGGTTTCGCTCAGCCCCTGCTTCTGCACCGCTTGTACCATTTGCCCCTCGGTTTCATTGACGATCGCCAACAATTGCTTGGTTGCGCCAGCAAACTTTTTCAGCTCATCCGCACTGACTTTAGTTTGAGGGGCGGCTGGGCTTGCAGGCGCAGGACTTGCTGTAGGAGTCTGAGCCGCTGGAGCCTTGGTTGCCGGAGCAGGTGCCTCTGTAGGCGCAGGCGCAGGCTTTGAGGTCTGTGCTCGAACGGGCAAATTGCCTACTGCCAAAACAACCAGAAGTGAACAGCTTGCCAAAATTGACTTCATCATAAATAAATTCCTGGAATAAGTGACTGGGTTTATGACGACCTGCCTCACAAGCAGATTCATGCGCAATCAGGTTAAACAGCGTTCGACCTCGATCGGGTGAACTGCCTAATCTAAGTCTAATCAAACTCAAAGTTTCTGCAATTTCAGTTAGCGTCACGGTGACCTGTAGCAGTGTAGTACAGGACTCACCAGCAACCACGCTTAGCTAAAGACTGACTTGGCGCTACAAATGTTTCTACCTTTTTAACGCTGTTTTTAATGCGATCGAGACCAAATAGCAGTAAATTTAACGATACTCTCGTACTAGGCTTTCCAGTGATCATTTTTTTGGCTCATGAGAGATTAACCAAACCTGAGTGCATACTTAGCTCAATCAAGTGTTCAAGCTTGTCGCTGCCAACTAAAACGTCGGGCTAAAACGCTACCAATTGATCACCAATTGCTCCGAATCTTTTGCTCAAAAACGCTCTGTGGTAAACCAAAGCTCACCTTCTTCAATGATGGCTGCCTCTAGTAAACAGCTCGACCAGCGCTGGCAAATTGCCCCCGCTCAGCCCGAACAGGCAATGGCGATCGCGCAAGCCGCTAACCTTTCACCGCTGTTAGCGCAAGTGTTGCTCAATCGCGGCGTTTCCTCTCCTCAACAAGCACAGATCTTTCTGCATCCAGAGACCGAAGCGCTTACCTCGTCGTTAGAGGACTTTCCCGATCTGCCACTGAGTCTAGAACTCCTGATCAACACCATCAATCAATGCCAGAAGATCGCCATCTGCGGTGATTATGATGCCGATGGTATGACCAGCACAGCGCTCTTGCTACGAGCACTCAGAACGTTGGGCGCACAGGTAGACTACGCCATTCCTAGCCGCATGAGTGAGGGCTACGGCATCAATCAGCGGATTGTCGAAGAATTCTATGATGAGGGCGTAAGTCTGATCTTGACGGTCGATAACGGAATTGCTGCCCACCAACCGATCGCCCGTGCCCGTGAACTCGGTGTAGCCGTCATCATTACCGACCATCATGATTTGCCGCCCATACTGCCCGATGCCAATGCGATCCTGAACCCCAAGATGATTGCCGAATCGTCTCCCTACCGTGGGGTCGCAGGCGTTGGTGTTGCCTACATTCTGGCGCTCTCCCTCGCGCAAAGTTTGGGCAAAACCCATGAGTTGGGCAATTCATTGCTGGAGCTGTTTACCCTGGGCACGATCGCAGATCTGGCACCCTTGACGGGCGTTAACCGCCGCTGGGTCAGGCAAGGACTGCAATTACTGCCGAAATCGAAGCTAGCGGGTGTGCAAGCGCTGATTCAGGTCACAGGGTTGAGCGGTGCCAAACAACTGAAGCCAGAGGCGATCGGCTTTCGGCTGGGACCTCGCATTAACGCAGTCGGTCGCTTAGCTGATCCGCAAATCGTCATTGAGCTACTGACAACAGATGATGAGGGTGTCGCGCTGGAACGAGCGATGCAATGCGAGCAAATCAACAAGCAACGCCAGCAGTTGTGTGAGCAGATCGAGCAGGAAGCGATCGCGATCGTTGAAGACGCTGTTCACTATACTCCTGGTGCTGCACCCGCTCCCTTTGTTCCACCCAAAGAAAGCCGAGTCCTGGTCATTGTGCAACCCAACTGGCATCATGGCGTGATTGGCATTGTCGCTTCACGCCTAGTCGAACGCTACGGTGTACCTGTCTTCATTGGCACTTATGAAGATGAGGAACAGAAACATATTCGAGGTTCAGCACGGAGCATTCCTGAGTTCAACGTGTTTGATGCCCTCCAGTTTTGCAAAGATCTGCTGGGTAGATTCGGCGGACACCGTGCCGCGGGCGGTTTCTCCTTCGACTCTGGCAATCTGGAAAAATTGCGATCGCGCCTCCAAACTTTCGCGCATCAATGCCTACAACCCGAACACTTAAAGCCTTTAGTCGTCATCGACACGCAGGCAGCGTTCGATCAACTCGACCTCAGCCTCTACGCTCAAATTGACGCACTGCATCCCTGCGGCATCGAAAACCCCGATCCAGTCTTCTGGTCTGCCAACGTCCGCATCATTGAGCAAAAACGCATTGGCAAAGGGCACATCAAGTTAACCCTCAGTCAGGACGGAGAATTACCTGGCATGTCTCGTAAATTCACCGCGATCGCGTGGCGCTGGGGCGACTATTATCCTCTGCCGAACTATCTCGATATCGCGTATCGACTGCGAACCAACGACTGGAACGGTGAGATTTCTCTGGAACTAGAGTTGGTTGGTGTCCGATCGCCAAGCTCGATCGCTACTTCTGTTGCTTTTCTGCACAACGATCGGCAGTATCAGTGCGATGTCCTTCAGCAAAAAACAGGTAAACATCTCAGAATCCGCAATCCACAAGGTAAAGAGCTACTTGTGCAGCAAGGTCAAAAAATGGGCACGCTCAGTCAAACGCAATGTGAACCCACTCAAGTTAGTGTCTGCAAGCCATCTCACTATTACGACCTCATTAAGACGGCTTTGAGTGCTTTGGAAAACGCTAACCGATCGCTGTAAGCCGAACAAAAATTGGAGCTAGGCGCTTGAAAACTGACAGCAATAAGAAAAGTGGTCAGAAACGCCTCAGAACGCTATTACTGGGCGAATTTTCTCCGTGGCGTATTGTGCGATCGCTTCTCTTCATCTACCTCTCGATCGGCTGCTATGCCTTCTTTTTCAGCGATCGTCATATCTTCCAACCCCAACCCTCTAGCTATTCAGATAATCGCAATCTCATCAAGCTGACCACTGCCAAGAACATACAAATTTCTGCCGTTTATCTGCCCAGTCCACAGTCAACTTACACGGTGCTTTACAGCCACGGTAATGGCGAAGATTTGGGCGACGTGCGTCCTCTGCTGGAAAAAATTCGAGCGCTCGGCGTTAACGTCTTTGCCTACGACTATGAGGGATATGGCATCAGTCAGGGCAGCGCAACTGAGCAAAATGCCTATCGCGATATTGATGCTGCCTACCACTACCTGACGACTGTACTCAAGCAGCCACCCAACCGGATTGTTGTCTACGGGCGATCGATTGGCAGTGGTCCTAGCATTGACATCGCCACACGACAACCCATTGGCGGGTTAGTTGTTGAAAGCGGTTTCACAAGTATTTTTCGGGTGATTACTCGGATTCCTATCTTCCCGGTTGACAAGTTTCCTAACATCAACAAAATTGGCGCGGTTCATTGTCCAGTCCTCTTTATCCACGGCACCAACGACCAGACTATTCCCCTCTGGCACGGACGAGCGTTGTTCGATCGCGCCAATCAGCCCAAGACTTTTCTCGAAGTCAGTGGCGCAGACCATAACGATATCGAACAAGTTGCAGGCGAACAGTACAATCAAGCGCTGCGAAGCTTTCTCCAAACGCTTGAACAACCCCAAAAGCCATGAAAAAGGTCGCCAATAAAAAAGCCCGACGTTAATCGGGCTAGTCACTACTCTCTCATACTCGAAAAACTGTCAGGTGAGCGCACCATCAGCGGTCTTCAACGTGTCTCAACCAATGGGATACGCTGTGAAACACGATCGCTTACAGGCAAAAACTATAGTCTAAAGGTCGCCGCCACTGGCTGCCAGTAGAAAAATCACCGCAGGACCAGCGATGACGATCGCGGCTAACATCGCAAGCTGAATAATTGACTCCATGTCCCTACTCCCTATCTATCGCTGAACTAAACTGGATGAGTGGTCTTGTACACCCCTCGCAACAGTTAAATTTTATCTGGCAACTTTGCCCACTTCTAAGAAAGTTAACAAAAGTTAAAACAGCGGCAAGACGTTTATCGGCAACACATCAGAGGCTGAAACCATTAAACTCAGTAAAGGATGACCGTCAGCTATGCGCGTTCAGCTAGCACCCTGCCGCCTCCCCTCACTCCCTCTACGTCCTCCCCTCCTCACCCTCACCCCTCATGGCAACTTGGCGTTGTGTAAAGCAATGTGGTGCTTGTTGCCACTTAGACCCGACCGATCGCCCCGATCTGAAAGACTATCTTGCACCCGAAGAACTATCGTTCTACCTGAGCTTGGTTGGCGAGGGGGGTTGGTGCATTCACTTTGACCACACCACTCGCGAATGTGGCATCTATGCCGATCGCCCACGCTTTTGTCGCGTGGAGCCAGAGGTGTTCCACGCTCTGTTTGGTGTGCAGCCAGAAGAACTGGATGAGTTTGCGATCGCCTGTTGTCATGAGCAAATTGAAGGCGTATACGGCGATCGCAGCCTGGAAAGGCTCCGCTTCGATCACGAAGTTGGCATCACATTAAACAGTAAGCTTGACCTTTAGCGGCGCATCCAAGATAATGAAAAGAATATGAAATGTCTCTAAAAAATTGTCGTGGAAGTTTCATCTCTTGACGCTTATGGTTTGCCCCAAGCTTCTCAGCGCTCTCACCTCAATGCCAGCGTTTTACTAGAGCCAGACACATCAGGTGCAGCCATGCGGCTTGACGAACAGCAGCCGAACAGTGCGATCGTTCAGGATGCCGTGTCCGTAACGCCGACTGAACGGCTTCAACCGCTACAGAACGAAGCCAAAGCGCAACTCTGGAAAATCTTCGGTTCTACCTTTATCACCATCTTCCTCGCAGAACTGGGCGATAAAACTCAGGTAGCAACACTCTTGATGTCTGCTGAGTCTCATTCTCCGTGGTCTGTCTTTACCGGAGCCGCGATCGCTCTTGTAACCACCAGTTTGCTCGGTGTTTTAGTGGGTCATTGGCTCTCTTCGCGTGTGTCGCCCAAAACTTTAGACAGGTTCGCTGGTGTCACATTAGCGCTGCTAGCGCTTTGGCTGTTGCTGGATGTCGTGCGGATGTAGCAGATCCCGTCAGCGTTTAGCCTTCTTGAAACTCACACCTCAAGGCATTCTATGGATTGGCATTTGTTGGGAGTCAGTTTCATCACAGTCTTTCTGTCGGAGTTAGGCGATAAGAGCCAGATCGCAGCGATCGCGCTCAGCGGAAACTCTCAGTCTCCCCGCACGATTTTTTTGGGCACGGCTGCGGCTCTCTTGCTGGCAAGCCTATTGGGTGTCTTTATCGGTGAGAGTACGGCTCATTTTCTGCCTGAACGCCTGGTAAAACTCGCCGCAGCGTTAGGGTTCGCGGTCATGGCAATGCGTCTACTGCTACCCAAAGCAGACCCTCCTGAAGCAGTAGAAACTTCTCCAGAGTAAGCTCGGTTGGCTCGTTTTCTAGCTTCTCGCCTTAAGATGGAAATTGAACGCTGTACGAGAGAACTATGGCTGCTAACGTTGAGATTTACACCTGGAGTACCTGCCCCTTCTGCATTCGGGCAAAAGCACTGCTCGATCGTAAAGATGTGGAATACACCGAGCATTGCATTGATGGCGATGAAGCCGCGAGAAGCAAAATGTCGCAACGTGCCAATGGGCGACGCTCCGTGCCCCAAATTTTCATCAACGATCAGCACATTGGCGGCTGCGATGACATCACGGCTTTGAATGCCCAAGGCAAGCTCGATCCATTACTTCAAGCCAGCTAAACTGTCCATAGTTTGTAGTGAGTAGTCCGGAGCTACCGACTACCAACCACTGACCACTGACTAAGGACATCTTCTGTGAACTTCGCCTTCATTATCGACCCCATTCAACGGCTTGACCCTGGACACGACACCAGCGTAGCGCTGATGGAAGCTGCACAGGCATTGGGGCATGAAGTTTGGATCACGCAAGCCAACCAACTAGGCGTAGCCAATGGCAAGGCGTTTGCACCGTTAGAGCGGGTTCAGCTTACGCCCGTGCAGCTCAGCGAAGGGCGGTGGTTGGCGGCAGATCCCTGGTATACGGTGGGCGATCGCACGTTACTGCCCCTGGAAGCGATGGACGCAGTTTTTATGCGGACTGATCCCCCTGTCACGGTGCCCTACCTCTACGCCACGTACATTCTGGACTACATCGACCCTGCTAAAACGCTGGTTGTGAACGCTCCCGCAGGCATCCGAGCAGCTAACGAGAAGATGTATGCGTTGCAGTTTACCGAAGCGATTCCAGAAACCATTGTGAGCCAGGATAAGCAGGTCATCCGGCAGTTTGTGGAACGCAAAGGTGTAGCCGTGCTGAAGCCGCTGGGCGGTAAGGCTGGGGAAGGCATTTTAATCCTGGAAACGGGCGATCGCAACATTAACTCGCTGGTCGAAATCAGCACCTTTCAAGGGCAAGTTCCGGTGATGGTGCAGACGTATCTGCCAGAAGCAAAAGAGGGCGACAAACGGATTATTTTGCTCAACGGTGAACCGATCGGAGCGGTCAATCGGATTCCCACAGGCAATGAGTTTCGGGGGAATATGGCAGTCGGCGGCAGGGTCGCTCAAACCACTATCACCGATCGGGAGCATGAAATTTGCACCCAGCTTGCGCCCAAGTTGCAGCACGATGGGTTATTCTTCGTTGGCATTGACATCATCGGTGGCTACCTCACTGAGGTTAACGTAACCAGCCCGACGGGTATTCGCGAGATCGATCGGCTTGACGGCATTCAGCTAGGGCAACAAGTGATTGAGTGGGCTGTCCGCACACGTCAAGCTGGGTAGTGGATTAGACCTGTGGAAAAGAGGGCAACTGCAAGAGTAGTTTGCCGCAGCCTCGAGCTGGTGCTTGAACCCGTTCTTTGTCCAAGCTGTGGCAGTAGTTCTGTAGTCAAGCAGGCAACACTAGCAGTGTCGTCAGGCTGAGTGTGCTCGCTGCACCTTCATGCCACGGTCGGCAGACCGTGGTTTGCCCGCAAGCAAGCAACCGAGTGTGGACGGGGCTGTTAACGGCAGTGGCACTCGTGACACCGCGCGGATGTTCAACCTTAGTCGCACCACTGTGATTAAAACGTTCAAAAAAAGAGCGCTACCGCCAAGCCTTGCCGAAGCCTTACAAGGCAAGGGGAGAGGAGCAAAAACTCTTGTGCGATTGCTTGTGTCACCTTTACACTAATGAACGTAAAATGCTTGAAAAACGAGAGTTGCCAGTTGTATTCAGAGTGCTAATTGTTTAGACTGTCTGATAGCAAGACTCAAGCATAGGTGGATATGAGGATACCAAAACGCTTAAATTTAGGCTTTTTTGCTGTTAAGCAACCGCATCAAACAATAGTATTCAAAATTTTGTTAACTCTATTTCTTACAGGTTCCTACAGCGCTCCAGTCTTTGCTACTCAGGTAGTATCACAAACTACATCAAGCGGGCAATTTAAAAGTTTTGCGGATTGGTGCCTCAAAAAGTTAACGCTGCCTGCGCCCGCCAGACATACGGTCAATGTTCTGCTGAAGCGATCGCGCACAATGGACTGCTATCAGTCAAGCGAGGTTCTTTCTAATGCAACCACGCTCGATCTTAGCGATAGCAAGCTTTCTGATCTCAGTCCCTTACAACCGCTGATAGGGCTGACTGAACTCTATTTAGGCAACAACCAAATTGCCAACTTAAAGCCCTTAAGTACTCTTACTAATTTAACGCGGCTCTATCTCAGCTACAATCAAATTTCCGATCTTACTCCACTCAAGCCTTTACGTAATTTAGATGCGCTTTATTTGGGAAACAATCGTATTTCAGAACTTGATTCCCTACAGTTCTTAACCAATCTCATCAGCCTTGACCTGGTTTCTAATCGAATTGCGAATATCAGTGCATTAAAATCATTATCAAAATTAAACAGTCTAGATTTGAGCTTTAACCAGATTGCCAATCTTAGCCCGTTGCAGTCGTTAACGAGCCTGATTGAGCTTTCCCTGTCAGCTCAGAAACCGACTCAAAAAGTAACCGATCTCAATCCGCTCAAGACGTTGACCGATCTCACTACGCTTGATTTGAGCGGCAATCAAATTACCGATCTTAGCCCACTCAAGTCCCTCACAAATTTGACGAATTTAGCCTTAGGAGGGAACCAGATTGCGAATATCGGTTCACTCAGCACCCTTGCTAACCTGACAACGCTTTATCTCGGTGGTAATCGCATTCGTGATCTCAGTCCTCTCAAAACCCTAGCGAACCTCAATGTGCTTTACTTGCAAGATAATCCGCTGGCTAACGCCACTTGCCCGGTAAAGCCAGAAACAATTTGCCATTTTTAGGTTAGCGATTGGCAGGCAGCGGTCAGCAGTCAGAAAAAAGTAAGTCGCAAAATCGCTGCTTTGGCGGCAGGTTTCACATTCTAAATAAGCTCGTGAAACGTGAACTCTTTTTGTATAATGCTCCAATCTTTCACGCTTTTTTATGACGATCGAATCCGGGTGGCACGGCAGCTTAAAGTTAGTGTATGTCAGCCAAGACCAGACGACTCATGTGGCTCAAACCCAGACGCAGGCACCCCTTAAACTGCAACGATCGCTCTATCCAGAGGGCAAAGCGGTTTGCCATAACATCATCTTGCATACAGCAGGCGGGCTTGTAGGCGGCGATCGTCTCTCGTTAGACATTCAACTGCAACCGCAGGCACAGGCATTATTGACAACCGCTTCGGCTGGCAAAATTTATCGTACGAATGGGCTGACAGCAACACAGAAGACGCACGTTAAGGTATTGGCTGGAGCGTGTTTGGAATGGTTACCACAAGAAACGATCGTCTTTGACCAGGCGCTGTATCGTCAGGAGATGCACGTTGAACTGGCTCCCGGTGCCACCTGGCTAGGCTGGGAAATCACCCGTTTTGGGCGCACTGCCAGAGGTGAACAGTTTTTGCAGGGCGACTGGCGATCGCACACGGAAATCTGGCAGGAGGGTCGTCCATTGTGGATCGATCGCCAGTGGCTTCCTGGCAGCGAGGCATCGTTTTACGGCACTCATGGCTTGGCAGGTTGTCCCATTGTCGGCAGCTTCGCCTTTGTGGGTCAGGTTGTCGAGGCAGCGCTGGTGGAAAAAGCGCGATCGCTCTGGACAGGCACGGCGGGAGAAATTGGTGTGACTCGCTTGCAATCAGGCTTACTCTGCCGCTATCGGGGGCACTCAACCACAGATGTTCGTCGCTGGTTTGTTGAGGTTTGGCAGCTAATCCGTTTATTATTCTTAGGTCGATCGAGCTGTGTGCCAAGAGTTTGGGGAGTGTCATAGATGAGTGTTTACCAATGCAACTAACGCCACAAGAGAAAGATAAACTGTTGATTTTTACGGCTGCACTGGTAGCAGAACGTCGCAAAGAGCGTGGGCTAAAGCTGAACTATCCAGAAGCGATCGCCTACATTTCAGCCGCCATTTTAGAAGGTGCCAGAGACGGACGCACGGTTTCTGAATTAATGAGTCACGGTACGACCTTGCTATCACGCAGTGATGTCATGGACGGCATTCCCGAAATGATTCACGAGGTACAGGTTGAAGCGACCTTTCCTGATGGCACCAAGCTTGTTACAGTTCATGATCCCATTCGCTAAAAGTCTGCTAAAAATCAACGGTTGGAGTGGCTATGATCCCAGGTGAATTGATTGTTCTAGAGGGCGAGATTGAACTAAATGCAGGGCGCGAAACAGTAACGTTAGCGGTAGCAAATACGGGCGATCGTCCCATTCAGATTGGCTCCCACTTTCACTTTTTTGAGGTCAATGCAGCGCTGACGTTCGATCGCGATCAGGCGCGTGGAATGCGTCTAGACATTCCCGCAGGTACGGCTGTTCGTTTTGAGCCGGGCGATGAAAAAAATGTGGCTTTAGTTGCGCTTGCAGGTAGCCGTGAAGTCTACGGTTTCAACAACAAAATTGATGGGCGCTTGGAGGGTGAAAGTGTTCAGGAAAAGACTAAGAAAGAAAAGGGCAAAAAGAAAAAATAGCTACTGCTAAACTTTCTCATAGCTAAAGAAAACGAGCAATCACGTCAGGAGTAGAGACGATGACAACTGCGAAAAATGTGCTTGGCGAAGAACTTGAGCTTTGCTGCACTGATCCCGTGACAGGGTTTTTCCGTAACGGAGTCTGCGAAACGGGTCCGCAAGACCTCGGTACTCATGTGGTTTGCGCTCAAGTCACCGAAGCGTTTCTGACCTTTACAAAAGCCAGAGGCAATAATTTGAGTACACCCGTCCCATCCTACAATTTTCCTGGCTTGAAACCTGGTGACAAATGGTGTTTATGTGTGTCTCGCTGGAAAGAAGCACTTGATGCAGGTGTCGCGCCTCCGATCGCCCTTTCAGCAACCCATGAAGCGACACTCAACGTCGTTCCGTTAGAAGTCCTTCAAGAACACGCTTTGAACTCATAACAAGAACGTAGTAGACGTATCGAGCAAAGACTTAGTTGGAAAGATTTTATGACCTACGAACGAATCACTTCATCATCATGAGAACGTTAAGTTATAGATTGGATAATGATGTTAAATACAGATACTAATCGCGTTTAAGGTAAGGCTCTCATGAAACCTGATCCTCAAGTGATTACCGAGTTAGTAAGACGGATTACTGAAGTTGCCAATCCATTACGCATTATTCTCTTTGGTTCCGCAGCGCGTGAAGAAATGCAACCAGACAGTGACCTTGATGTTTTGGTTGTAGTACCAGACGGTCAGCATCGAGGCAAAACAGTGGCGAAAATTTATCGAAACTTGATTGGGTTTGGCATCCCTGTTGATGTCGTTGCCGCTACCGAAGCCGACCTCGAAAACCATGCTCATAACTTCAGTACGGTGTATTATCCAGCCTTGAAAGAAGGGAAACAAATTTATGCAGGCTAGCTTGCCTGACCCACATACACCTGAAAATTGGTTGCGTTATGCCAGGAGTGACCTAACCCTTGCCCAAAGTGTTGCAGAGTTACCAGATGTTCTGCTAGAAACTTTCTGTTTTCATGCTCAACAAGCTGCTGAAAAGAGCCTCAAAGCAGTTTTGTTGCTGCACAGTCTCAAATTTCCTTACACACATGATCTCAGCGCACTGGTAACGCTTATCCAGAATGCTGAAGTTCCTTGGGAAACAACTTTAGATTCGGTTGTGGATTTAACTCGCTATGCGGTGGCAGGGCGGTATCCTAATGAGATTGAAGCGCCAACTGTAGAAGAATATCGGGAAGCGATCACGATCGCTAGTCAAGTTTTCGCTTGGGCACAGACATTGATTGAGGAGTCACCATGAGTTACAGAATGAACCGCCACGCCTATGCGGAAACGTTTGGTCCCACCGTGGGCGATCGTGTCCGGTTAGCCGATACGGATTTGATTATTGAAGTCGAAGAAGACTATACAACCTACGGCGATGAGGTCAAATTTGGTGGCGGCAAGGTCATTCGCGACGGCATGGGGCAGTCACCCATTACCAACGCTGATGGTGCAGTGGATACAGTGATTACCAATGCGCTCATTCTCGACTGGTGGGGCATTGTTAAAGCCGATATTGGCATCAAGGACGGCAAAATTCACGCGATCGGCAAAGCTGGGAATCCCTATATTCAAGACAATGTGACGATCATCATTGGTCCTGGCACCGAGGCGATCGCGGGTGAAGGCATGATTCTCACCGCTGGCGGCATTGATACCCATATTCACTTTATCTGTCCCCAGCAAATTGAAGTGGCGATCGCCTCTGGTGTGACAACGCTGGTCGGTGGTGGGACAGGTCCTGCGGCTGGCACCAGCGCTACGACTTGTACTCCCGGTCCCTGGAACATTTACCGGATGCTGCAAGCGGCAGATGCCTTTCCCGTTAACATTGGCTTTACGGGTAAGGGCAACAGCGCCAAGCCAGAAGGATTGGTGGAACAGGTAGAAGCTGGCGTAATGGGGCTGAAGCTCCATGAGGACTGGGGCACGACACCTGCGACGATCGACACCTGCCTGAGCGTTGCTGATGATTACGATGTGCAGGTCGCTATTCACACCGATACGTTGAACGAAGCAGGCTTTGTGGAAGATACGATCGCGGCGTTCAAAAATCGCGTTATTCACACCTATCACACCGAAGGCGCAGGCGGTGGACATGCCCCCGACATCATCAAAATTTGTGGCGAACTCAATGTGCTGCCGTCATCCACTAACCCCACACGCCCTTACACCCAAAACACCCTCGATGAACACCTGGATATGCTGATGGTTTGCCATCACCTCGATCCCGCGATCGCCGAAGATGTTGCCTTTGCTGAATCCCGCATTCGCCGAGAAACGATCGCCGCCGAAGACATCCTGCATGATTTGGGCGCATTCAGTATGATAGCGTCCGATTCGCAGGCAATGGGGCGCATCGGTGAAGTCATCATCCGCACCTGGCAAACCGCCCACAAAATGAAGTTCGATCGCGGCTGGCTGGCTCCCCACACCGAAGGCACCGTCGAAGCTCACAACCACAACGACAACTTCCGCGCCAAACGCTACATCGCCAAGTACACCATTAATCCTGCTATCACTCACGGCATAGCGGATTACGTCGGTTCTGTCGAAGTCGGAAAACTGGCTGATCTATGCCTGTGGCGACCTGCCATGTTTGGCGTGAAGCCCGAAATGGTGATCAAAGGTGGACTCATTGGCTGGGCACAAATGGGCGATGCCAACGCCAGTATTCCCACCCCGCAGCCGGTTCACATGCGTCCCATGTTTGCCAGCTTCGGGGGCGCGATCGCGGCAACCTCTCTCACCTTCGTCTCTAAAGCCGCTCTCAAAAAAGGCATCCCCGACCAACTCGGCTTACAAAAACAGGCAGTCGCAGTGTCAGGTATCCGCAAGCTCACGAAGAAAGACCTGAAGCTCAACGATGCCACACCAAAAATGGAAGTCGATCCCGAAACCTACGAAGTCCGCGCCGACGGAGAACTCCTCACCTGCGAACCCGCCACCGTCCTCCCAATGGCACAACGCTATTTTCTGTTTTAGGTATGCTCTACCGCCTTACACGTTCAACGCTGAATTTTTGACAACAAAAATGTTTTTTTTGCAGGTAACGCGCTATAATACAAAAACTAATACATTAGTACTAAAAATTGGTGTATAGTTCTACGTATAAGTCATACGTAAGGACTGTATCTTCGTGGAAGCGCAACCAAGAAGCGTTCAACGCTACAAGGCAATTAACGGCAAAAATCCTTTTGCCGATTGGCTTAGTTCAGTAAAAGAGCCAAAAACCGAAACCGTCATAAACGAAGCGATAAACAAGGTACGGCGTGGACTGATTACTTCAAAAAACTCTCGTTCAGTTGGTTCAGGGGTTTTTGAGTTAAAAATAGGGTAGTGCTCTTTAGTAAAGGATAGAGGATAATGAGCAATGATGTTCTTTTCCGCTTTTTATGTCATCTATCCCTCCTTTCCTTCGTTGTCCCAACTGTGGTTCAGAGGACATCATGAAAAACGGCACTACGCGACGTGGGAAACAAAACTATAAATGCCGTGATTGTGGCCGCCAATTTGTCGAGAACCCCCAGTGGAAGCGCCGGGAACCAGACAGCACGGTGGTGATTGACCGGTTGCTGTTAGAGAAAATCCCACTGGCTGGTATCGCCCGTGTCCTCAAGCTTTCAGAATCTTGGTTACAACAGTATGTGAATCGCTGCTATGCGGTGGTGCCGCGCCAAGTGCAGGTGGTGCCCAAATCCCAAGGGCCGTTAGCCGTACAAATGGATGCATGGTGGTCCTTTGTCGATGACAAAGGGAACAAGCAGTGGGTGTGGCTAGCGCTCGATGTCGTGACACGTGAGCTTGTGGGGTGCCACATTGGTGATCGCTCGGCAGACTCTGCTTTAGCTTTATGGCAATCGATGCCAGCAGTGTATCGGCAATGCGCCATGCTTTATACCGACTATTGGGAGGCCTACCAGACCATCCTACCCAGCCAGCGTCACTGTGCGGTGGGCAAAGAAACAGGGTTGACCAGTTATATTGAACGCTTCAACAATACCTTGCGACAACGAGTGTCTCGCTTAGTGCGCAAGACGCTGTCATTTTCGAAGAAATTGGAGAATCACATCGCCGCGATTTGGCATTTCATCCATTACTACAACGAACAGATTCACCTGCAACTAGCAAACGGTTGAAAAGATGTCCTCTTTTCCCTTATCCTTTACTAAAAAAGACTACCAAAAATAGATTATGGTTCTGGGTATCGAGTCTATTTCGGACAAGTCGATTCAGTCGTTGTACTTCTTTGCGGTGGAAATAAAAGTACTCAAGACCAGGATGTTCAGAAGGCGAAAGGGTACTGGGCAGATTATGAAAAACGTGAAAGCGCCGACTAGCGACAGTTATCAGGACTATCTCGTTTCTCGTCTTAAAGATCCGAGTTATGCCGCACTCTACTTAGAGACTCACTTAGAAGAAAGAGAAGATCCTGATCCAGGCTTGCTAAAGTTAGCCCTCAGTGATGTTTTTGAAGCTTTGAGTCAATCCAAGCTGACTTCTGAGCAAGCTGATCTTCACCGTCGTGAACTAGATAAGGTTCTCTCGCAGCAGGGAAGCGACGTGCTTTATGGTTTATCTCAATGGCTTGAAGGTTTAGGGTTAAAACTGACTGTCGCTGTGTCAGAGGGCGAACCGGAATAGATGAAATCTCGCTATAGCCTCTTAATTCAATGGTCTGATGACGATCACAAGTATATTGTGAGCCTCCCTGAGTTTGGTTCTTACGCTCATACTCACGGTAATACGTATGAGGAAGTGACCCAAAATGCTCAAGAAGTCCTTGAACTTTTAATTGAGACCTATGAAGAGCAGAATAGACCTTTGCCACAACCAGCAACACTTCAGCGTGCTTAAGGTTTTCATAGTAGGTATCAGCTTCTGTCCAGTAATGCTAAAGGAAAGCAGAGGCTATGAAAAGTACGGAGGCTTCTGAACCGCAACACGATACAGACGATCTGCTTCCAGAATACGAGTTTGATTACCGCAACGCACGTCCTAATCGCCTTGCCACTCAAACGGCTAGTAATCCTTTAATTGTTGAACTGAAACCAGATGTTGCTGCCATGTATCCAGATGCCGCCGCAGTCAACGAAGCCTTACGGTTCCTGATTCGGATCGCGAAAGATTTTGTTGCCCATTCGTGAGCAGTAAAGAACGTGAACGCGCCAACAAGCGATAGCTATCATGATTATCTGGTTGAATCGTTGCGTGATCCTGAAGAAGCAGCGGCTTATATCGAAGCAATTTTAGAGGAAAACGATCCAGAGCCTGAACTCCTGGGCAAAGCACTCGGTAATGTCGCAGAGGCTCTTGGTAAGTCTAGTGCATCGTCTGAAGCGACGAACGTTCATCAACAACAGCTTGAGTAAGTGCTATCTCTAGCTGGTAGCCAAACAGTTTACGGTCTGGCAAATTGGCTGAATGAACTAGGTTTAAAGCTGACGGTGACTGTTGCAGAAGAAATTGAAAATAGATGAAATCTCATTACAGCATCTTAATTCAATGGTCTGATGAAGATCAGAAGTACATTGTGAGCTTGCCTGAGTTTGGTTCTTACGCTCATACTCACGGTGATACGTATGAGGAAGCAACCCAAAACGCTCAGGAAGTTCTTGAAATTTTAATTGAGACCTATCAAGAGCAGAACAGACTTTTGCCACAACCAGCAACACTTCAGTGTGCATGAAGAGTACAGAGACTTTTGAACCGCAACATAATGCAGACGACCTGCTTCAAGAGTATGAGTTTGACTATCGCAACGCACGTCCTAATCGCTTTGCCACTCAAACGGCTAGTAATCCTTTAATTGTTGGGTAGTGCTATTTGGGAAAGGACGTAGAAAAAATGTTAGAGAGCATGGAGCAGTAGGATCGCCCGCCTCAGAATCAGAGGCCAGCACCCTGATTGCAGTGCCCCACCTGTGGCACCAACGACATCAACCAAACCGGTAGTACCTGTCACGGCAAGCAGAACGACAAAGGTCGCGATTGCGGTCGGCCGTTGGTCGAGCCGCCGCAGTGGCAACCTGTTGCTCAGGCGACCCAAGCCCTGCTTGAGCGCCTGCGGCTGGAAAACATGCCGGTAGCTGACCTTGCCCGCCGTGTGCAGTTGAGTGAACGTTGGTTGCAACAAGACGTCAATCGCTACTACCAGAGCGTGCCGCCGCAAGTGGCGGTGGAAGCCAAAACGCGCCGTCGCTTAACCCTACAGCTGGATGAGTGGTGGTCCGTTGTCGCGCCCAAAGGCAAGCAACAGGGGGTCTGGTTCGCGTTGGCTGTGGAGACGCGTGCAATTGGCGGTGGCTCCATTGGTGCTCGTGCGGCCGCCTCTGCTCAAGCATTGTGGGAGTCGTTACCAGCGGGGTCTCGCCAGTGTGCCGTCTGTGACACCGCTGGCTGGCTGCTGCCACCGTGTTGCCTCAGCAGCGTCATCAAGCCGTTGGCAAAGACAGTGGCTGAACCAGTGACATTGAACGGTTCAACAACACGTGACGCCAACGGGTCGCCCGCCTAGTGCGAAGGACTTTGTCGGGCTCGAAGCAGTTGGACAATCAGATCAGTGCCACCTGGAACTTCATTCACCATGACAGTGAGCGGCGTAGACGGATCAGGTCAGCACGAAAGCAGCGTCTTGCCTCTGTCCTTTCCTAAATGGCACTACCCAATTTTGATTGTCAGCCATGACTACAACCGCAAAACTAGATGTAGACCAAGTGATCACCGCCGTCTATCGCATTGAATGGGGTCGAATTGTCGCGATCTTGATCCGGCTGGTGGGCGATTTCGATGT
>Ga0335397_10000217_pt1 | contig 68752 bp, 59 predicted proteins | sample MAT04_FD_205740 | JGI IMG/M metagenome (GOLD analysis project Ga0335397, IMG submission 205740) | Freshwater microbial communities from Lake Fryxell liftoff mats and glacier meltwater in Antarctica - MAT-04 (spades assembly) (version 2) ...
GGCGACGGGGTCGTTGATGCTGCGGGCTTGATCGATCTGCCAGAAGCCACTGTCGAGGACCATCCGGTATTCCACGTGCCAGTCGCTGCACGTCTGCCCATGGGCTGCCGCGCCCTGCGTTGTCAGCTCGTTGTCAACAGAATGTCAGCAACTCTGTGACACCGTCGGGATCAGACAGCACGAGCCGCGAATGCGGATCATGCCGCTGACCTGCGGAAACAGCTCACCACCTGGGAGTTCGCAGGTGGTGAGGGGACGAGCCGGCCTGTAAGCCGGGTTCTGTCATCACCACCGCCCCGAGGGGCTGCGCTGACGGACGGTCATCCATCTAGGACCACCGTTGCCGGTGGCCTCGTGCGGTCTACCCGCAGGCATCGGGCGGGCAGCCCTCGAGCGCCTGCGCAGGACCCTCGAGAGGGTCCCTCTTGACCTTGCTCCGGGTGGGGTTTGCCGAGCCGCCCGGGTCACCCCGGGCGCTGGTGCGCTCTTACCGCACCGTTTCACCCTTGCCTCCACCGAGGTGGAGGCGGTCTCTTCTCTGTGGCACTTTCCCGCGGGTCACCCCGGGTCGGTGTTACCGACCACCCTTGCCCTGTGGAGCCCGGACTTTCCTCGACAGCTGGGTGCTGCCGCGACCGTCCGGCCGACTCGTCCCCGCGGTCAGGCTACGCGCCCATCCGGAACGGCTTCGGCGGCGCCTTCAAGTCGGCGCGCGGGCACTCGGCGAGCGTGTACCCACCGAAGCTCAGGGCCTCGTCACACAGTGCCTCGACGGTCCAGCCCGCCTCCGCGCCGAGGGTCGTGATGGTGGCGCGGTAGATCGTGATGGCGTACCTGGTCGGGGTCCCGTAGCTGACCTGCATGCTGCCGACCAGCTCACTGCGGCCCGGGCTGAGCATGCCGGCGCCGCTCCACGGCGCGTCATACCGCTGCCACAGCGCCGGAGTGCTGGCCCAGTGGCCGCCCGCGCGGACGTCGCGGAGCGCGAGCTCGACGAGCACGGTGCGCGCTGCCGACTCGGGCAGGACGGCGGCCGGGCGGATGACCTCGGTGACGGCGACGTCCCCGTACACCTCAGCGGCGAGCATCTCGAGGGGGTCCATGCCCTAGGTGTCGACCTCGACGGCGATGGCGGTTAGGGCCGAACGGGTGAGGCTGCGCCGTCCAGGTGACCGGTGTCGTTCAACGACCGGACGACCGCCGGACCGTCGGCGAACCACTGGACCTCCGACATGCAGGCGAGGTCCAGGTGCATCCGGTAGAGGGCGCTCGGCGGGGCGTCGAGGGCGAACCGGAGCAGTGTCTTGATCGGCGTCACGTGGCTGACCAGGACCACCTGCTGGCCGGCGTACGTCGCCAGCACGCGGTCGCGGGCCTGCTGCACGCGGGTGGCGGTGTCCGCGAAGCTCTCGCCGTACGGCGGCGCCACCGCGGTGTCGGCCAGCCACGCGTCCATCTCGCGGGGCCACTTGTCACGGACCTCCCGGAACGTGTAGCCCTCCCAGTCGCCGAAGTCGGTCTCCCGAAGGCCCGGCTCGAGCGCGAGCTCGACGCCGAGGGCGGTCGCGACCAGCTCGGCGGTCTGGCGGGCCCGTCGGACTGGGCTGCTGACGACGGCGCTCGCACCACTGCCGGCCAGCCGGGCGGCGGCGGAGGCGGCCTGGGCCAGACCCACCTCGGTGAGCGGCTGGTCCCCGACGCCGGAGAACCGCTTCTGCACCGACAGGACGGTCTGGCCGTGGCGGAGCAGCACCGTCGTCGTGGGCGGCGCCGACGGGTCGGACCAGCTGCCGGTGCTGAGCGAGGACGCGGAAGGCGTAAGCGTGGTGGTGGCCGGCGGCGCAGGCGAGGCGGCGGGTTCGTGCTCGGCCAGCCACGCGTCGGCCGCGTCGGCGGGACCGCTGTCGCCGGCGGGGCGCCAGACCTCGCCCCGGGCCGCGGCGTCCATCGCCTCGTTGGCCAGGCGGTCCGCGTGCGCGTTCTGCGCCCGCGGGATCCAGGAGAAGCGCACCTTGGGCAGCCGGCGCGCGAGCCCGGTCGCCTCGGCGTGCAGCGGCTTCATCGCGGCGTGCTTGACCTGCCAGCGCCCGCTCATCTGCTCGATCACGAGCTTGGAGTCCAGACGTACGTCAACCTCCGCGGGGTCGAGCTCGAGGGCGGCCTGCAGGCCGGCGATGACCCCGCCGTACTCCGCGACGTTGTTGGTGGCCCGGCCGATGCCGGCGGCCCGCTCGACCAGCACCTCACCGGTCGCCGCGTCCCGTACGACCGCGCCGTAGCCCGCGGGACCCGGGTTGCCGCGCGACCCGCCGTCGGCCTCGACGATCAACCGCCGGCTCACGCGAGGCGCCCGGTCACAGGCCTGACTCGGCGGTGCGCACCATGATCCGGCCGCACTCCTCGTGCCGCAGGACCTCGTCGGGTGCAGCCGAGCGGATCGCCGTCTTCTCGTTGTTCATCAGGTCCAGGTGGCAGCCGCCGCAGCGGCCGCGGGCGATCTCGCCGACCGCGACGCCGCCCTCGGAGGCGTGCAGCTTCTCGTACAGCGTGACGAGGTCCGCCGGGAGCGACGCGGCGACCTCGCCGCGCTCGACCGCGGCCCGCTCGAGCTCGGCGTCGATCTCGGCGAAGGCGGCATCGCGACCCTGCTCGGCGGCGGTCCGGGCCTTGAGGTGGTCCGTGCGCAGGGCGCTGAGCCGGTCGAGCTCGGCCTGGGCGGTCTCGGCCCGCTCCATGACCTCGAGCTCACCGTCCTCGAGGTCGGACTGCCGTCGCGCCAAGGTGGCGACCTCGTGCTCGAGGTCCTGCAGCTGCTTGGCGATCGTGATGGCGCCGGAGGCCAGCCGCTGCTCGTCGCGCTGCTTGCGGGAGCGGACCTGCTCGATCTCCCGCTCGAACCTGGCCTGCTCGCGGGCCAGGTCGGACACCTCGGTCTCGGCGCGGACGGTCGCGTCGCGCAGGGCGTTGACCAGGCCGTCGAGCCGGGCCATCTCGGCCAGCTCGGGCAGGGTCCGCCGGCGGTGCGCCAGCCGGTCCAGGGCGCTGTCGAGGATCTGCAGCTCCAGCAGTCGCAGCTGGACGAACGGGTCTGCCTTCACTTAGCTCTGGCTCCTCGAGGCGTGCGTCCAGGGGTCGGTGACCTGCGCCGACACGACGGTCTCCACCGTAGTCGCGGCCGAAAGCCGGTGGGCGGCCTCGACCAGCCACGGCCACTCGGTCGCCCAGTGGGCGGCGTCCAGCAGGGCCAACCCCTCCGGCGCCTCGCTGGCCGGGTGGTGGCGCAGGTCGGAGGTGAGGTAGGCGTCGGCGACCGAGGCCTCCCGGAGCAGGGAGTCGCCGGACCCGCCGCACACCGCGAGCGTCCGGACCACCTGGCGCGGGTCCCCGGCCGTGCGGACCCCCCAGGCGGTCGCGGGCAGGACGGCTGCGGCCAGGTCGGTCAGCTCGCGCAGCGTCATGGCCTCGGGGAGCTCCCCCATCCGGCCGAGGCCCCGTCGCCCCGGGCCGGGAACGAGCGAGAGCAGGTCGAAGGCGGGCTCCTCGTACGGGTGGCTGGCGCGCAGCGCGGCGAGCACGGCCGACCGGCGGGCGCGGGGCACCACCACCTCCAGCCGGGACTCCTCGACCCGCTCGACCCGATCGACCTGTCCGACCGCCGGCGTGGCCCCCTGGAGCGGACGGAAGGTCCCGGTGCCGGTGGTCGTCCAGGCGCAGCGGTCGTAGTCGCCGACCGCACCGGCGCCGGCGGCGGCCAGCGCGTCGAGCAGCGCCTCGGTGTCGCCGACCGGCACGAAGACGACGAGCTTGTCGAGCTCCTCGGTGCGTGCCTGCAGCGGGCACAGGTCGCGCAGGTCGAACAGACCCGCCAGCGCGTCGGACACCCCCGGGTCGGCGACGTCGGCGTTGGTGTGCGCGACGAACAGCGCGGACCCGGCCTGCACGAGCCGGTGGGCGACCCGGCCCTTCGGGGTGGTCGCCGCGACCGAGGTCGTGCCCTTGAGCCAGAGCGGGTGATGGGTGAGCAGCAGGTCGTAGCCGCCTGCGACCGCCTCGTCGACGACCGACTCGACCGGGTCGACGGCCAGCAGCACCCGGCCCACCGGCGTGGCCGGATCGCCGCACACCAGGCCGACCGCGTCCCACGGCTCGGCCCACGACGGCGGGTAGAGGCCGTCGAGGACCGCGACGAGGTCGGCGAGCGTCGGCGTCATCCCCCGAAGGCTAGGGCCCCTCGGTCCGGGTCACCTGCGACGGGACGACGTCCGGCCGATGACGAAGTGACGAAGGCCCTTTCACGCCACCCCGGAGCGGCCGACACTGCTGCCCAGGGGGGTGGACGGTGCCGATCGGGGCGGGGGTCAGGGCGTGGCGCAGCGTGCTGCGCACTGACGAGAAGACCTCAGGCGCCGGCCTTCCGGCGTCCAGAGGCAGGCTCCGCGCGGTGATGCTCGCACCGCTCGTCGGACTGGCCCTCATGGGGCTTCCGGCCGCGGCCGGTCCGTCGGTGGCGCACAGCGGCGGGGTCCAGGCGTACTTCTTCGGCGACAGCCTGATGAACGGCACCGGCGCGAGTCCCCGACGGCCGGTCATGGCCCGGGTCGCTGCCGCCCGGCTGGGCTGGCAGGTGCAGGTCGACGCGTGGGGTGGGACCGGTTACACGACCACCGGCCGCTCCCCCGGCTACCTGGACCGGCTGCGCCTGCCGGGCGCGCTCGCGGGGACCTACGACGTCGTGCTGCTCGAGGGCGGCACCAACGACGCCCGCAACGCCGGCGACCCGGAGGCGGTCACCGAGGCGGTGCACGCGGTGGTCGACGAGGTCCAGCGCCGCCAGCCGCAGGCCCTTGTCGTGCTCATGGGCGCCTACGACCCCCCGCCTCCCGGACTGATCGACCCGCGCCGAGCGGTCATCGACTCGCTGGTCGCCGAGGTCGCCGCGGAGCGGGGCCTGCCGTTCTTCAGCCCGCTGTCGGGCGGCTGGACCTCTGGCCAGGCCCCGTCCTTCCTGACCGCTGACCGGCTGCACCCGTCGACCCGCGGCTACGGCGTGATGGGCGCCCGGCTGGCTCAGGAGCTGACCTTGGCGGTCGAGCGGTCCGGGCACAAGACCCAGACCGCCACGCCCGCCCAGCTGGCGGGCAGCGCGCCGTGACCGCGTACCGCAGGGTGGACCCAGACAGACTCGAACTGCCGACCTTCGCCTTGTAAGGGCGCTGCTCTACCAACTGAGCCATGGGTCCCTGCAGCCCAGGCTATCGGGGTCGGGCCTAGAGGTTCGCCAGGACCTTGCGGTAGTCGTCGAGGTCACGCGGGTCCGGGATCGCGTTGACCACCTTGTAGGCCACGATGCCCTGCTTGTCGACGATGAAGGTGCCGCGCAGCGCGAGGCCGATGTCCTCCTGCAGGACCCCGTAGGACCGGGCGACCTCCCCGTGCGGCCAGAAGTCGGCCAGCAGGGGGAAGGTGTAGCCCTGCTCGGCGGCCCACTTGGCGTGCACCGGCCCGCTGTCGACGCTGATCGCGAGGGTCTGCACGTCCTCGGAGTCGAAGTCGGTGATCGCGTCGCGGATCGCGCACATCTCACCCTGGCAGACCCCCGTGAAGGCCAGCGGGTAGAACACGACCACGACGTTCTTGCTGCCGCGGAAAGAGGACAGCCGGACCGGGTTGCGGTCCTGGTCCATCAGCTCGAAGTCGGGTGCCTCATCGCCTACGTCGATCGTCACAGGTGTCCTCTCAAGGGGTCAGGCAGGATGGACAGATGGTATCCACCGACCCGCGGCCCGCCCCTGAGCGGTGTGGCCTGGCCGCCCACGACCCGGCCGAGCTGGGCCGGGAGATCCTGCAGGCATGGGACGCGCTGCTCGAGGTCGTGACCGCCCCGTCGACCGACCTGACCCGGCCGTCCCGGCTCAAGGGCTGGACCGGCAAGGACGTGCTGGTCCACCTCGGGAGCTGGCCCGACGCCGTCGTCGTCGACGCGCTCATCGCCTCCGCCGCCGAAGGAGGCCACGGCACCTCACCGGACCCCGACGCGGGCAACGAAGCCCAGGTCGCCGCGCACCGCGACGCGACCCCCGACGAGGTCGTCGAGGCGCTGGTGCAGGCGCGGGCCCGGATCGAGCGCTTCTTCACCTCCGACGAGGTGACGGCCTGGGGGCGGCGCATGTCGCGCTCGACGGTCGGGCCGTTGCCGGTGCTGACCCTCCTGCACGCGGGCACGTTCGAGCTTGCCGTGCACGCCCTGGACCTCGGGCCCTGCGGAGCACCGAAGCCCGACCCGCACCTGCTCGACCGGGGCCTGGCCTCGCTCATCGACATCACCGGCAACCTGGCAGCCCGGGCCGACGTCGACATCGAGCTGACCGGTCAGACCCCTGCCGGCGGCTGGGTCTTCACCAGCCACGAGGGCGGCTGGACCACCTCACGCGTCGATTCCGGGCCGTTCGAGGGGGTGGGTGTCAAGGGCACCGCGGCGGACCTGCTCGAGACCGCGTCCGGCCGTACGCACCTGCCGCAGATGCTGCTGACCCGCCGCCTGCAGGTGCAGCACCTCCCCCAGTGGATGCGCCTGGCTCCCCTGCTCGACGACGTGCCGGGCCTGCCCGGCGGCGCGGCGCTCCGCTCGGCCGCCGGCGGTCTGTCCGGCGTGGCAAGCGGGATCTCCGGCGTCGCCGGAGGCGTCGGTCGGGCACTGGGGCGGCTGCGCCGCTGACGGTCAGTCCGGGCGCACGACCATCGCGATCTGCCGGCCGGCCGCCCGGGTCAGCACCACCGTCACCTCGGTGCTGCCGGTGAGCTTGAGCTGCTTGCGGAGCACGTCCGGCTCCACCGCGGTGCCCCGCTTCTTCACCACCAGCGGCCCGGCGTCGTAGGCCCGCAGCCGCTCGCGCAGCGGCTTCAGCCCGAACGGCATGACCTCGAGCACCTCGAACCACCTGCCGTACGGCGTCGGCACTCTCGCACCAGCGCTGATGTAGGCGATCGTCTCGTCGAGCAGCCAGCCGTCGACCTGCACGACGACCTGCTCGACCAGGTGCGACCGCACGACGGCGCCGTCGGGCTCGAGCAGCCAGCGGCCGGGAGGCCGAACGGCAGGCGGCGCGACCGGGTCGTCGTGCAGCACCTCCCCGGTCGGCAGGAGCGTCGCGGTACGCGCGTGCCCGGTCCTGGCTGCGCCGGCCCACAGCACCGCTTCCTTCACGTCGCCGCGCAGCGAGACGACCTCGACCTCCAGATCGGCTGGCAGCAGGGCGTAGTCGACGCCGGGTGCGACCTTGACCCCCAGCGAGCGGACCCGGTCGCGCCAGGACAGCACCGTGTCCAGCGGTGGCGCGTACGCCCGGGGGTCGAACACGCGTCGCCCGCCGGCCCGCCGCGCCGGGTCGACGAACACGTCCGCGCCCGCCGGCAGCGGCAAGGCCGTCACGTCGGCGCGAACCAGCCAGACGTGGCGTCCGAGGACGGCGGCGTTGGCCTGGGCGAGCAGCAACCGGGCCTGGTCGAGGTCGACGCCGGTCGAGCCGTCGGGCAGGGCGAGCAGGTCGCCTCCGACCGAGCAGCACAGGTCCAGCACGGGACCGGCGTACCTCAAGGCCCGGTGGGCGGCCACCACCGCGGACGAGGCCTGCTCCAGCGCGGGACCGGTCCACCACAGCTCAGCGCCGCGCGGGTGCTTGGCCCGGGCGCGCTCGCGCAGCAGGGCCTGCTCCAGCGCCAGCGGTCCGAGGTCCGGACCGCAGGCGGCCCGGACGGCCTCGGCCGCCCGGAGCCGGGCACCGGGCGCGAGGTCCAGGCCCTGCGCCAGTGCCACCGCAGCCCGGCCGCGCTCGGACAGCAGCAGGCGGACCTGCTCGGGGGTCAGCGCCCGGACTTGCCCTTGAACACCTTCGGGGACACCAGGCGCGTGCCGGACCACTCCGGGGCGGCGCTCGTGCTGCGGGTGCTGGACAGCCCCGCGGTCGGTGCGGCCTCGTCGATGTCGCTCGGCTCCACGTGGCCCTCGCGGCCCGCCTTCGGCGTCAGGAGCCAGATGACGCCGTTGTCGCCGAGGTTGGTCAGCGAGTCGACGAGGGCGTCGACGAGGTCGCCGTCACCCTCTCGCCACCACAGCAGGACGACGTCGACGACGTCGTCGGAGTCATCGGACGTGATCAGCTCGGTCTCGGCGCGCGTGGCGACGTCGTCCAACAGGGTCTGGTCGACGACAGCACCCGAAGGACTGTCCGAACCGACCACCTGCACGACCATGCCTGGCCCGATCCCGAGCTTCTCGGCAAGGCCTCGCTGTGCCGCGTGGTCCGCGGACGTACTCACGGGTGCCCCTTCCCCTACCGCCCCGGCGGGGCGCTCGGGGGTAGTCCACCGGACCGGCCCCCGCTGCGCAAGTGCCGGGCCCCCGACACGCCCGACGGGCGGAGGTCGGGCCTGCTGTGGATCAGCCTCGCAGCAGGCTGAGGCGTACGTCCCGGTCGTGGTTGTCGACGTTGAGGTCGACCAGCGCGATCGACTGCCAGGTCCCGAGGGCCAGCGCGCCGTCGAGCACCGGGAGGGTGGCGTACGGCGGGACCAACGCCGGCAGCACGTGGGACCGGCCGTGGCCGGGCGAGCCGTGCCGGTGGCGCCAGCGGTCGTCGGCCGGCAGGAGGTCGCGCAGGGCCGCGAGGAGGTCGTCGTCGGAGCCGGCGCCGAGCTCCAGCACCGCGATCCCGGCGGTCGCATGGGGCACGAAGACGTGCAGCAGCCCGTCCCCGCCGTGCTGCCGGACGAACGAGCGACAGGCTCCGGTGAGGTCGTGCACCGCCTCGCGGGCACCGGTCCGGACGGTCACGATCGAGGTCTCCATGCGCCCAGCCTTCCTGCTACTCGCGGGTAAGGGTCAGAATGGAGCCGACGAAGCACAGGGCGACCCCCGGGAGCAGCGTGACCACGAGCGGCACGGAGCGGAAGAGCATCATCAGCGACGGCCTACCCAGCCAGCTGCCCGACATCGATCCGGCGGAGACGGCCGAGTGGCTCGAGTCGCTCGACGGGGTCCTCGACAGCGCGGGACGCCAACGCGCCCGCTTCCTCATGCTGAAGCTGCTCGAGCGCGCCCGTGAGAAGGCGGTCGGCGTCCCGGCGCTGCGCAGCACGGACTACATCAACACGATCGAGTCCGAGCGCGAGCCGTGGTTCCCCGGCGACGAGGACCTCGAGCGACGCATCCGCGCGTACGTCCGGTGGAACGCCGCGATCATGGTCAGCCGGGCCAACCGGCCCGAGATCGGCGTCGGCGGGCACATCGCGACCTACGCCAGCGCCGCCAGCCTCTACGAGGTCGGCTTCAACCACTTCTTCCGCGGCAAGGACGGCGAGGACGGGTCGGGCGACCAGATCTACTTCCAGGGCCACGCCTCCCCCGGCATCTACGCCCGGGCCTTCCTCGAGGGCCGCCTCACCCAGGACCAGCTCGACGGGTTCCGGCAGGAGTCCCGCAGCGCGGCGCTGCCGTCCTACCCGCACCCGCGCCTGATGCCGGAGTTCTGGGAGTTCCCGACCGTCTCGATGGGCCTGGGCCCGCTCGGTGCGATCTACCAGGCCCGCTTCAACCGCTACCTGCACCACCGCGGGATCAAGGACACCAGCCAGAGCCGGGTGTGGTGCTTCCTCGGCGACGGGGAGATGGACGAGCCCGAGTCCCTCGGCGCCATCGGCATCGCCGCGCGCGAGGAGCTCGACAACCTCACCTTCGTCGTCAACTGCAACCTGCAGCGCCTCGACGGCCCGGTCCGCGGCAACGGCAAGATCATGCAGGAGCTCGAGTCGTCCTTCCGCGGCGCCGGCTGGAACGTCATCAAGGTCGTGTGGGGCCGGCAGTGGGACGAGCTGCTCGCCCGCGACGTCGACGGCGTGCTGGTCAACGCCATGAACACCACCCCGGACGGGCAGTTCCAGACCTACTCCGTCGAGCCTGGCGCCTACACCCGCGAGCACTTCTTCGGCCGGGACCCGCGGCTGCGCAAGATGGTCGAGCACCTGTCCGACGAGCAGATCAAGGGGCTGCCGCGCGGGGGGCACGACTACCGCAAAGTCTACGCGGCCTTCGACGCCGCGACCAAGACCGTCGGTCAGCCGACGGTGATCCTGGCCCACACCATCAAGGGCTGGACGCTCGGCAAGGACTTCGAGGGCCGCAACGCGACCCACCAGATGAAGAAGCTCACCAAGGACGAGCTCAAGGAGCTCCGCGACAGGCTGTTCATCGACATCAGCGACAAGGCCCTGGAGGGCGACCTGCCGCCCTACTACTCCCCCGGCCCGCACAGCGCCGAGATCGAGTACATGCGGGAGCGCCGCGCCCAGCTCGGCGGCTCAGTCCCGCGCCGGGTGCTGCGCGCCACGCCGCTGACCCTGCCTCCTCCCGAGGTCTACGACGAGCTCAAGCGCGGCTCCGGCAAGCAGGCCGTCGCCACGACGATGGCGTTCGTACGCCTGCTCAAGGACCTCATGAAGGACAAGGTCATCGGGCAGCGCATCGTCCCGATCATCCCCGACGAGGCCCGCACCTTCGGCATCGACGCGATGTTCCCGACGGCGAAGATCTACTCGCCGTTCGGCCAGGCCTACGACGCGGTCGACCGCGAGCTGCTCCTGTCGTACAAGGAGAGCGAGCAGGGCCAGATCCTGCACGAGGGCATCACCGAGGCCGGCTCGATGGGCTCGACGATCGCCGCCGGGTCGTCGTACTCCACGCACGGCGAGCCGATGATCCCGGTCTACGTCTTCTACTCGATGTTCGGCTTCCAGCGCACTGGCGACCAGATGTGGGCGATGGCCGACCAGCTCGCGCGCGGCTTCCTGCTCGGCGCGACGGCGGGCCGCACGACGCTGAACGGCGAGGGCCTGCAGCACCAGGACGGCCACAGCCTGCTGCTGGCCGCGACCAACCCGGCGTGCGTGGCGTATGACCCGGCGTTCGGGTTCGAGATCTCCTTCATCGTGGAGGACGGCCTGGAGCGCATGTACGGCGAGGCCGCGGAGGACGTCTTCTACTACCTGACCGTCTACAACGAGCCCTACCCGCAGCCGCCGATGCCCGAGATCGAGGGCCTGCGCGAGGGCGTGCTGCGCGGGATCTACCGCTACGCCGAGGCCGAGGCCGAGCAGGACGCACCGCGGGCGCAGGTCCTGGCCAGCGGCATCGGCGTGCGCCTGGCCCTCGACGCGCAGCGGCTCCTGCGCGAGGACTGGGGGGTGGCCGCCGACGTCTGGAGCGTCACCAGCTGGAACGAGCTGCGCCGCGACGCGATCGCGTGCGAGCAGGAGCACCTGCTCAGTCCGGACTCCGACCGCACGCCGTACGTCACGCAGGTCCTGTCGGGCACCCCCGGCCCTGTCGTCGCGGTCAGCGACTGGATGTGCGCGGTCCCGGACCAGATCAGCCGCTGGGTGCCCAACGACTGGACGAGCCTGGGCACGGACGGCTTCGGCCGGTCCGACACCCGCGCTGCGCTGCGCCGCCACTTCCACATCGACCCGGAGTCGATCGCCGTGGCCGTGCTGTCCTGCCTGGCGCGCACCGGCGACGTGGCGGGCGACCTGCCCAAGCAGGCCGTCGACCGCTACCGGCTGGTGGAGGAGCAGGTCCCGGCGAGCAAGGACGAGCAGGCGGGCAGCAGCGAGGTCAGCGGGTAGCCCCCGGCCGGCCGGGGTAGGTGGGCCACATGCAACGAGGCAGCGACAAGCACGGGTTCCGCATGGATGACGCGATGAGCGCGGAGGTCGACGGGCTCATCCGGTCCGGGCACGACAGCCGCGCCGACTGGAACTCCCCGGAGCCCTCCGGGGAGGACCAGCCGGACGTCGACCTGGCGCCGGACTCCACGCTCGCCGGTGGCGTCCCCGACGGCATGACGGCTGAGGACGTCGAGCGTCGCAGCGAGCTCGCGACCTATCTCGACCGGGCCTGGCCCGCAACGGTTGAGTCCCTCGTCGAGGCGGCCGTCAGCCACGCGGCGCCCGAGCACGTGGTCGCCGTGCTCCGGGCCCTGCCGCCCGGTCGGATCTACGACAACCTGCAGGACCTGTGGTCCGAGTACTCAGGTGGGCACGTGGAGCAGCATCGGTCTTGACCGGTGTGTCACCGTCTGTCCCATCACTTCGGGCCGTTTGGGCGACAACGGTTCAGAAGTGGCGTCCACGTGCCGCTGACTCCCACAAGAGTTCGGTGCGGACGAGGGAGCGGCTGTGGGCTGGAACGGCAAGAGCCGCACGACGGTGGCGCGCCTCGAGGAGCACCCCAACCTGGAGGAGATCCTGGGCGTGCTCGCCCAGCTCGCCCACATCGCCGACAGCGACCTGCCGCACCTGGCCGAGACCTGGTTGAACAGCCCGTCGATCGCCGAGGCCCGGGACAGGGCGCTGAGCCCCGACAGCCCGCTGGTCCTCGAGGTGCTGGCAGCGTTCGAGGCCGTCGGAGCCTTGTTCGCCGACGACCTGCTCGGCGAGGCCCCCTACCTCACGGTCGACCGCGACGTGACGGTCCTGGCGCTGAAGTCCGTCCGCGACGCCATCGCCGCCACCTACGCACGGCCAGTCCTGCGCCGCGGGGAGTACGACGCGCTCATGCGCCCGTGGCGGTCGGTCTACGCGCAGCCGACCGTCGACCAGCCCGACCTCGGACCGCGCGCCGCGCAGGTCAAGGCGCTGCTGGCCACCCTCCCCCGGCTGTCCGAGCGCTGCCACGACGACGCCGGCCGCGCGCTGTTCGAGGCCCTGGTGGACCAGTCCTACGTCGCGGAGTCCGACCGCGCCGACGCGGCGGCAGCGTCGTTCCAGGCCGCGGTGCTGACCGAGCGACGGCGCGTGTGGGCGCTGGTGCGCCGCACCGGGGCCGAGGGAATGTCCCGCCCGTGCGCGACCTGCCGGGTGCCGGTCGAGGACAGCCGTGACGTGCAGCGGGTGCTGGCGCTGTGCCTGGATGCCGCGTGCGCGCTGCTGGTCGCGGACGCGATGCCCGACGCCTCGACCGCCCTGCTGACCGAGGCGGTCAGCGCGCTGGTCCCGCTCCAGCGGCGGCCCGACCCGTCCACCTGAGCAGCTCCTCGGCGCGCCAGGCGTTCACGACGTCCTGCGGACGCACCCCGCACAGGTAGGCCCGCTCACATCCGAGCACCTGCCAGTCGAGCTGCCCCGGTGCGTGCGCGTCGGTGTCGATGGCGACCCGGCAGCCCGCCTCGAGCGCCAGGCGCAGCAACCGCTTGGGCGGGTCGAGCCGCTCAGGCCGGCTGTTGACCTCGACGGCGACCTCGAACTGCGCGCACGCCGCGAACACCACCTCGGCGTCGAAATCGCTCTCGGGACGGCCCTTGCCCCCGCGGCCGTGCCCCACCACCTGGCGCCCGGTGCAGTGGCCGAGCACGTCGGTGTGCGGGTTGCTGATCGCCGCGACCATACGCGCGGTCATCTGCTCGCGTGGCATCCGGAGCACGCTGTGGACGCTGGCCACCACCAGGTCGACCCGCCCCAGCAGCTCAGGCTCCTGGTCCAGGCTCCCGTCGGCGTTGATGTCGCACTCGATCCCCGTCAGGACCCGGAACGCCGACTCCTGCGCCAGCCTGTCGTTGAGCTCCGCCACGACGTCGAGCTGCGCGCGCAAGCGGGCCGGCGACAGCCCGTTGGCCACCGTGAGCCGCGGCGAGTGGTCGGTCAGCACGACGTACTCGTGGCCCAGGGCCCTCGCTGACAGCGCCATCTCCTCGATCGGCGAGCCGCCGTCGGACCAGTCGCTGTGCGTGTGGCAGTCGCCCTTCAGGGCGGCGCGGAGGGCCGCGGCTCCCTCGGACACCGGCGTGCCGCCGAGCGTCTGCACCCGACGCAGGTAGACCGGCTCCTCCCCGGCAAGCGACTCGGTGACCACCAGCGCGGTGACCTTGCCGATGCCGCTGAGCTCGGTGAGCGTGCCGGCGGTGACGCGCGTGATCAGCTCCTCGTCCGGCGTGCGGTCGACGACAGCCGCCGCCGTCCGGAAGGCCTTCACCCGGTAGGACGGCTCGAGCGCGCGCTCCAGGCAGAAGGCGATCGCCCGCAGGTCCTGCGCGGGGTCCCTCACGAGGTCCCCCGCTCCGGGTGCGGCTGCTCGACCCACCAGGCGGTGAAGACCGCGGCGCACAGGGCGGTCCACCCCGCGCCGACCAGGAACCCGCCCACGACGTCGCTCAGGTAGTGCACCCCGAGCAGCACCCGGCTCGCGGCGACGGCCACGGCGATCCCCAAGGCGGCGCCGAGCAGCCGCCACAGGCGGTGCCACCGGTGCACCGCGACCAGCGCCAGCATGGTCCAGAACGACGCCGAGCCCAGCGCGTGACCGGAGGGGAAGGACCCTCCGAAGGCAAGGGCGACCGGGTCCTCGAAGCCCGGCCGGGCCCGGTCCACCACGAGCTTGAGCCCGGTCGACAGGACCATCGCGCCGACCCGGGCGGCGAGCACGAACAGCGCCAGCCGGGTCCGGCCGGTCCGCCAGAGCGCCAACGCCAGGGCGGCGCTCAGGACCGTCATCAGGAGGGGGTCGCCGAGCAGGGTCGTCGCCTGGGCGGCCAGCAGGAGCCCGCCGGAGCCCGTGACGGCGTCCTCCGCGGCTGCCGTCGTGCGCAGATCCAGCGCGAGCAGGGACGACTGATCGGTCCTGACCAGCAGGGCCAGTGGCACCGCAGCCACGACGACCGCGAGGGCACCGAGCAGTCCGAGCAGCAGGCGCTGGCCGGCGCGCTCGGCCGGGGGCGAGGTCAGGTCGAGGGGCACGACACCATGCTGCCCGCTCCGGCCCGTCGGACGACTGCTCTAGACCACCTGGTGGAGCCAGGTGACCGGCGCGCCCTCACCGGCCTCGCGGAACGGTTCGAGCTCGTCGTCCCAGGCGCTGCCGAGCAGCGTGTCCAGGCCTAGCGCCAGCTGGGGCCCCTGGGCGGTCGCGAGCAGCGTGCGCAGGCGGTCCTCGCTGACCAGCACATCGCCGTTGGCGCTCGTCACCGCGCGGAACACCCCGAGGCTGGGCGTGACCGAGTAGCGCTCGCCGTCCAGTCCGGCGCTCGGCTCCTCAGTCACCTCGTAGCGGAGCACCGACCAGCCGCGCAGCGCCGCCGTGAGCCGGCCCGCGGTGCCGGGACGCCCGCGCCAACAGATCTCGGCGCGCAGCTGACCGGGGACGCAGCCCTGGTCGGTCCAGGTCAAGCGGGCACGCGTGCCCAGCTCCGCGGCCACCGCCCACTCGACGTGGGGGCAGAGCGCAGGGGGACACGAGTGGATGTACAGCACGCCGGCGGACACGGTGCCTCCTGGTGGACGAGGTTCGCCTTCCCCGACGGCCTCGGTCCTGCTGGGCAACGTGCCTTGATGCTGGAGTGGTGCTGGAGTGCCTTGGTGCTGCTGTGCCCCATGGTGCCACTGATGACACTGCGTGGCCAGCGGTTCACCGGATCGGGCCACCGCTCAGGCCGCGAGCCAGGCGTCGATGCCGTCCAGCAGGCGCGTCCTGACCGGGGCCGGAGCGGCGCTGCCGCGGACCGCGTCACCGGCGAGGTCGGCGAGCGCCTCGTCGGACAGCCCCTGCTGCTCGCGGACCGCGGCGTACTGGTCGAGCAGCCCCGAGCGGAACAGGAGCGGGTCGTCCGAGCTCAGGGCGATCCTGACGCCGGCGGCCTTGAGCTCGCGGACCGGCACCAGCTCGAGCGCCCCCGCGACGCCGAGGGCGACGTTGGACGCCGGGCAGACCTCCAGCACGACGCCCCGGTCGGCCAGCAGCGACATCGTCTCGGCGTCCTCGACCGCGCGTACGCCGTGACCCAGCCGGTGGGCGCCGAGCCCCTCGACCGCCCCGACCACGCTGCGGGTGCCGCGCATCTCGCCGGCGTGCGGCACCGACAGCAGCCCGGCGTCGCGCGCGATGCGGAACGCCTTGGCGAACTCCTCCGGCCGACCGCGGGTCTCGTCGTTGCTCAGCCCGAAGCCCACGACACCGCGACCCGCGTAGCGGCGGGCGAGCCGGGCGAGGGTCTCGGCGTCGGCGGGGTGCCGGGTCCGGTTCGCTGCCACGATCAGCGCCATCCCCACGCCCGTCTCGGTCTCGGCGGCCGCCAAGGCGTCGAGCACCACCTCGACGGTCGCCGCGAGCCCGCCGAGCCGGGCGGCGTACGACGAGGGGTCCACCTGGAGCTCGACCCAGCCGGAGCCCGCGGCCCGCTCGTCCTCCGCGATCTCGCGGATCAGGCGGCGCACCTCGTCGGGGCCGGTGATGACGTCGCGGGCCGCGTCGTACAACCGCTGGAAGCGGTGCCAGCCCCGACGCGCCGTCACGTCGACGCGCATGCCGGCCGGGTCGAGCAGCTCGGCGGGCAGCCTGCGGCCCTGCAGGGCGGCGAGCTCGACGAGGGTGGAGGGGCGCATGCCGCCGGCCAGGTGCAGGTGCAGGTGGGCCTTCGGCAACCGGGCGAGGTCGCGGCCCGGGCCGGAGCGGGGCGAGGCGCGGGGCAAGGCGTCCATAGGGGGTCATCGTGTCGTACCGCCGCGGCACGCGGTTGATCAGCGACACTGGAGCGTTCCCGCCCCCGCCCCCGCCCCCGCCCCCGCCCCCGCCCCCGCCCCCGCAGAGAGGGACCTGTGAGCAGCCCGGCCGCCAGCCCCCCCGCCGCACCGGACAGCACCAGCGGCTACACCGCCAAGCACCTGTCCGTCCTCGAGGGCCTCGAGGCCGTCCGCAAGCGCCCGGGCATGTACATCGGATCGACCGACTCCAAGGGCCTGACCCACCTGGCCTACGAGATCGTGGACAACGCGGTCGACGAGGCGCTCGCCGGCCACTGCGAGCGGATCGAGCTCACGCTGCACGCCGACGGCTCGGTCGAGGTCGGCGACGACGGCCGAGGGATCCCGGTGGACGTCGAGCCCAAGAGCGGGCTGACGGGCGTCGAGCTGGTGCTCACCAAGCTCCACGCCGGCGGCAAGTTCGGCGGCGGTGGCTACAAGACCTCCGGCGGCCTGCACGGCGTCGGGGCCTCGGTCGTCAACGCGCTGTCGCAGCGCCTGGACGTCGTGGTGCGCCGCGGTGGTCGGGTGCACACCATGTCGTTCTCCCGCGGCGTGCCCGGCGTGTTCGCTGACGCGGCCCCGGGGTCGGCGTTCACGCCGCGCGACGGGCTGTCCGTGGCCGGCAAGGCCCCCCGCACCCAGACCGGCACCTCGGTGCGCTGGTGGCCGGACCTGCCGCTGTTCAGCCAGCGCTCGGCCGTCGACGTCCCGCAGCTGCACGACCGGCTGCGCCAGACCGCCTTCCTCGTGCCCGGTCTCACCCTCGCGCTCCTGGACCGCCGGTCGGGCGAGCTCGTGGAGGAGACCTTCCGCTTCGACGGTGGGACCGCCGACTTCGTCGAGCACCTGGCCCCGGACGGCCCGGTCTGCGACCCGATCCAGCTGACCGGGTCCGGCAGCTACAAGGAGACCGTCCCGGTCCTCGACGAGGTCGGCCACATGGTCACGACCGTTGTCGAGCGGCACTGCGAGGTCGATGTCGCGCTGCGCTGGGGCACGGCCTACGACACGACCGTGCAGGCGTTCTGCAACGTCGTCGCGACGCCGCACGGCGGCACGCACCAGAACGGCTTCGAGCGGGCGCTGCTCAAGACCCTGAACGAGGCGATGAAGGCCGCCCGCGTCCTGCGGGCCAACGACGACCCGGTCCTGAAGGACGACGTGCTCGAGGGCCTGACCGCCGTCATCACGGTCAAGGTTCCCGAGCCGCAGTACCTCGGGCAGACCAAGGACGAGCTCGGCACGCCCGGCGTCACCAGGATCGTCGCCGACGTCGTCGCGCGCGGCCTCAAGACCGCGTTCCTCGACGACCGCAAGCGCAAGGCCCAGGCCCGGGTCGTCCTGGAGAAGGTCGCCGCCGCGGCCAAGACCCGGCAGGCCGCCCGCGCCTCCAAGGACGCCGCGCGTCGCAAGACCGCCCTCGAGAGCTCGACCCTGCCGGCCAAGCTCGCCGACTGCCGCTCGACCGACGTCGGGCGCACCGAGCTGTGGCTGGTCGAGGGCGACTCGGCGCTGGGTACCGGCAAGCTCGCCCGCAACTCCGAGTTCCAGGCGCTGCTCCCCCTGCGCGGCAAGATCCTCAACGTTCAGAAGGCCGGCGTCTCGGAGATGCTGTCGAACGCCGAGTGCGCGTCGATCATCCAGGTCGTCGGGGCCGGCACCGGTCGCACCTTCGACCTCGAGCAGATGCGCTACGGCAAGGTGATCCTGATGATGGACGCCGACGTCGACGGCGCCCACATCCGCTGCCTGCTCATCACGCTGTTCGCCCGCTACATGCGTCCGGTGCTCGAGAGCGGCCGGCTGTACGCCGCGGTGCCGCCACTGCACCGCATCGAGGTCGCCGGCGGCAAGGAGCCGATCTACACCTACTCCGAGAAGCAGATGCACGGCGAGCTCAAGAAGATCGCCGCGCGGGGCGCGAAGGTGAAGGGCCAGATCCAGCGCTACAAGGGCCTGGGTGAGATGGACCCCGACCAGCTGGCCGAGACGACCATGCACCCGGCGTCGCGCACCCTGCGGCGCATCAACCCCGGCGAGGTGGACGCGGCCGAGCGGGCGCTCGAGCTGCTCATGGGCAACGACGTCGCGCCCCGCCGCGACTTCATCATCTCCAGCGCGTCGCGCGTGAACCGAGAGCTGCTGGACACCTGATGGCCCGCAAGCGGACGTCCTCCACCCACATCCCGCCCTTCGAGGGCGAGGGCACGATCATCGACACGAGCATCGTCGACGAGATCGAGTCCTCCTACCTCGACTACTCCTACTCGGTCATCTACTCACGCGCGCTGCCCGACGCCCGCGACGGCCTCAAACCGGTCCACCGCCGGATCCTGTTCTCGATGGCCGACAGCGGGCTGCGTCCGGACCGGCCGTACGTGAAGAGCGCGCGCGTGGTCGGCGACGTCATGGGCAAATACCACCCGCACGGTGACAGCGCCATCTACGACGCGATGGTGCGCCTCGCGCAGCCGTTCGCGATGCGGGTGCCGCTCATCGACGGGCACGGCAACTGGGGCAGCCCCGACGACTCGGCCGCCGCCTCGCGCTACACCGAGTGCCGCCTCACACCGGCCGCGCTGCTGCTCACCGACGGCCTCGACGAGGAGACCGTCGACCTCGAGGACAACTACGACGGCTCCCTCACGCAGCCCTCGGTGCTGCCCGCGGCGATGCCGAACCTGCTGGTCAACGGCACCTCGGGCATCGCCGTCGGGATGGCGACCAACATGATCCCGCACAACCTGGTCGAGGTCGTCGACGCCGCGCGCCACCTGCTGGCGCACCCCGACGCCGACCTCGACGACCTCATGCGCTTCGTGCCAGGCCCCGACCTTCCGACCGGTGGCCAGCTGCTCGGGATGACCGAGGTGCGCACGGCGTACGAGACGGGCCGGGGCGTCGTGCGGATGCGCGCGACCGCCGAGGTGGGGGTGCTCCCCCGCGGAAAGAGCTCGATCACGATCACCGAGCTGCCGTACGGCGTCGGCGCCGAGCGCATCATCGCCAAGGTCAAGGAGCTCGTCACCGGCAAGAAGCTGCAGGGCATCGCCGACGTCAAGGACCTCACCGACCGCCAGCTCGGCACCCAGCTGGTGTTCGAGGTCAAGGCCGGCTTCCACGGCCAGGCGGTGCTCGCCGAGCTCTACCGGCTGACCCCGCTCGAGGAGAGCTTCGGGATCAACAACGTCGCGCTGGTCGACGGCCAGCCGCGCACGCTCGGCCTCACGCAGCTGCTCGAGGTGTTCCTCGCCCACCGGGTCGACGTGGTCACCCGCCGGTCCCGGTTCCGGCTGCGCAAGGCCCAGGAGCGCGCGCACCTGGTCGAGGGCCTGCTCATCGCCCTGCTCGACATCGACCGGGTGGTCCGGATCATCCGGGCATCGCAGGACGTCGGCGAGGCCCGCGCCGAGCTGATCGCGCAGATCGGGCTGACCGACGTGCAGGCCGGCTACGTCCTGGACATGCAGCTGCGACGGCTCGTGGCCCTCGAGGTCGCCAAGCTGGAGGCCGAGCTGGCTTCGCTGCGCGAGACGATCGCCTACCTCGAGCGCATCCTCGGTGACCCCGAGCTGCTGCGCGGCGTCATCGCCGACGAGCTCGCCGAGGTCGCGGTCGAGCACGGGACCCCCCGGCGCACGGTGCTGGTCGGCGGCGACCTCAAGGCCCTGGTGACCCAGCGCGCCGCCTCGCTCGAGGTGGCTGACGAGCCGTGCGACGTGGTGCTGTCCTCCGCGGGGCTGCTGGCGCGCACCCCGCTGCACGCGGACCCCTCCGACACCACCGGCCGGCGGCGCACCGGCCGCAGCCGCCACGACGTCGTCGTCTCGGTGACCCGGACCACCACCCGCGGCCAGGTCGGTCTGGTCACCTCGGCCGGGCGGGTCCTGCGCATCGGCGTGCTCGACCTGCCGACCGTCCCCGCGGTGACCACCGGCGCGCTGTCGTTGCGCGGCGGCGCCCCGGCCACCGAGTTCGCCGGCCTCGAGCGCGGCGAGCGCATCCTCGCGCTGTCAAGCCTTTCCGAGGACGGCCCAGGGCTGGCCCTGGCGACCCGGCAGGGCATCGTCAAGCGGGTCGCCCCCGAGTGGCCGGTCAAGGGCGAGGCCGTCGAGGTCATCGCCCTCAAGCCCGGTGACGAGGTCGTGGGTGCGGTGGAGCTGGTCGACGGCCAGGAGGAGCTCGTGCTCATCTCCTCGACCGGCGACCTGCTGCGCTTCCCGGCCTCGGCCGTACGCCCGCAGGGTCGCACCGCCGGGGGCATGGCCGGGATCAAGCTCGCCGCAGGCGCCCTGCTCGTGGGCTTCAGCGCTGTCGACCTCAAAGCCCCCGAGGACGTCCTCGACGTGGTGGACGAGCCCGTCGTCGTGACGGCCGGCGGCCTGCCTGCCGAAGGGCGCGGTCGCGGACCTGGCCTCGCCTCGTCGGTGAAGGTCACCCCGTTGTCGGAGTACCCCCGCAAGGGTCGGGCCACGGGCGGCGTCCGCTGCCAGCGGCTGCTCACCGGTGAGGCGATGCTCGTGCTCGGCTGGGCCGGACGCGGTCCCGCCTGGGCCGCCTCCTCCAGCGGCGACCCCGTCGGGCTGCCCGCGACCTACGGCAGGCGCGACGGCTCGGGGATGCCCGTCAGCGACAGGCCCCCGACCGCGGTGGGTCGGCCGCACCGCTGATCGGCACCTCCCCTCGGGCACCTCAATCCTGCGAGCGGTGTCGCGACCGTCACGTCCAGGTCCGGCTACGGTCGGGGCACACCAGAGGTTGTCAAAGGAGCAGGACCGACCAGGACTGCCGAGCTCGACCCGAAGGAGCACCCCGTGGAGACCACGACCCGTCCCGTCCCGACCGACCTCCCCGCGCCGACGCTCACCCTCGCGGATCGCTGCGACAGCTGCGGCGCCGAGGCCTTCGTCCGCGCCACGATGCCGTCCGGCACGGCGCTGCTGTTCTGCGGCCACCACGGCAACGCCCACCGGGCCAAGCTCATCGGCGCTGGCGCCGACCTGCACGACGAGACCGACCGGCTCACCCGCGAATCCGGCTTGCACGGCTGAGCGGACGCCACCAGCACGTCGTACGGCCCGGAGGCCGGCACCCGTTCGGGTGCCGGCCTCCGGTGCGTCCTGGGCGGGGCTCAGGTCCCCGGGTAGTCGGCGACCTTGAGCAGCCGCGCCAGGTGCGCGGCGTTCGCGGCGACCGTGGCGGTCGTCCCGGCTGTCGCCTCCGGCGTCGTGTCGAGGTCCTTGTAGTCGGTGCCGTGCATCGCCTCGCCGTTCCAGTACGTTGCGGCCTGCGCCGGGATGCTGAACCCGACGTCGTTGAGCGCCTGGAAGACCTGCGAGCTGATGTGGTGGGCGCCGTCCTCGTTGCCGACGACGGCGACGGCGGCGACCTTGCCGAACACCGACGGACGGCCCTTCTCGTCCTTCTCCGCGATCTCAGCGTCCAGGCGCTCCAGGACGCGCATGCAGACGCTGCTGACCTGACCCATCCACGTCGGCGTGGCCAGCAGGAGGATGTCGGCGTCGAGGACCTGCTGGCGCAGCGCCGGCCAGGCATCCCCCTCCCCCATGTCCTTCTCGACACCCGGGGCGACGGCGTGGTCGACGACCCGGACGATCGACCCGGTGACGTCATGCTCGGACAGGGCGTCGAGGACCTGCTGGGCCAGCAGCTCGCTGCTCGACTCGGCGGGCGACGGGGACAGGGTGCACACGAGCGCGAGAGCGCGCAGAGGAGTGGAGGTCATGGACGCAGCCTTCCCCGAACGCCACAGCTGTGCACCTCTGAGGTGACAGGTCCTGACCAGACGATCATTCCGTGTTCAACCGGGCAGACCACCGACGGACAGCAACCATCCACGGAGGGAACCACGATGACCGACCCCGGCCGGCCCCACGACGAGACCTCGACCAGGACGGGGCGCACGGACCCCCCGCCGAGTCGCACCGACGCGGGGGCGCGTACGACGTCGCGGATGGCTGGGACCGACCCGCAGATCTCCGATGCCGACCACCGCCTGGTCGCCAACAAGACCAGCGCAGCAGCCGTCTTCGCCCTCGTGTTCGGCCTGGCGGCGCTGTTCTGCGCCCTCACCGCGATCCTGTCTCCTGCCGCGGTCCTGTTCGCGGTCATCGGGATCGTGCTGGGCATCGCCGGGCTGAAGATGGCCAAGCGCCCGGGCATCACCGGTCGCGGGGTGGCCATCGGCGGCCTCGTCACCTCCGTCCTGGGGCTGCTCCTGGGTGCCACGATCCTGGCCGGCGCGACAGCGATCGTGAACGACGAGCAACGGCTGGACGACCTCCAGGAGCGGATCGAGAACCTCCGCGACGACCTCCCGTCGACCGAGGAGGTCCGCGAGGAGCTGCCCGGGAGCTGACCCTCCCGGCTCACCTCCTGCGCTGCGCCCGACAGATGCGGCCCGCGAGACATAGCGGAATCCCCAGGACCCCACTCCTGGGGATTCCGCCTTGTTGCCGGCGGTGGCGGACGCGTCCCAGCCACCACGACGGATGCCCTCAGCAGCCAACCAGAACGACGTCACTGCCGCTGCGGGTCTTCCTGACGTGCACCTGCGCGGGGATCCGCGACCGCAGCTCGGCGAGGTGGCTGACCAGCCCGACGACCCGGCCGCCCTCCCGCAGGCCGTCGAGGACGTCCATCACCTCGTCGAGGGTGTCCTCGTCGAGCGTGCCGAAGCCCTCGTCGACGAACAGCGCCTCGATCCTGGCCCCGCCGGACTCGGCGACCACCACGTCGGTCAGGCCGAGCGCGAGGGCCAGGCTCGCCAGGAAGGTCTCGCCGCCGGACAGCGTGCTGGTCTCGCGGTCCTGGCCGGTCCAGCTGTCGCGCGCCAGCAGCCCCAGACCTGACCGGGCGCCGCCCCGGGCCGTGCCGTCAGTGTGCACCAGGCTGTAGCGGCCCTGGGTCATGCGCAGCAGCCGCACGCTGGCGGCGGCAGCCACCTCCTCGAGCCGGGCGGCGAGCACGAACGAGGACAGCGTCATCCTCAGCTGGTTGGACCCCGCGCCGGCGCAGAGGTCGGCTAGCGCGCGCACCGTCCGGGCCTGCTCGAGGGCCGGGCCAAGCCCGTCAAGGACGCTCGCGAGGGCGGGGACGAGCTCGTCGAGCTGTCCCGCCCGAGAGGCTGCCGTGGTCAGGACAGCGGTGGCCTCCCCGAGGGCCGCGTCGGCGACGGAAAGCGTCTCGGCGGTCCCGACGACGTCGGCAGGTGGGTCGAGGGCGACCTGCAGCTCGGGGTCGGCCAGCGCTCCGGCGTTGGCCGCCCGGGCGTCGGCGTCCGTGCGCAGCTGCCGCTCGGTCTGGGTCCGCCACGCCGCGGGACGGGCGGCAGCCCGCGCCCGGTCGAGGTCGCCGAAGCCGGCAGCGACCGAGGCGGCCACCGCGCGCTCCGCGGCCTCGCGCGCCTCCTGCTCGCACCGCAGCACCTCCTGCTCGGCGGTGACGACCTGCTCGGCGACGGCCACGACCGCTCCGGCGGCGGCGAGTGCGTTGTCGAGGTCGAGAGCCCCCTGCAGCTGCGCGGCGAGCTGCTCCCGCCCGGCGGCTGCCCGCCCAGCCGCCTCGGCGGCGCGGCGCTCGTGCTCACCGGCAGCCGCGGCGGAGGTCGTCCGGCGACGCTCGAGGGCGGCCTGCTCCTCATCGAGCTTGACCATCGTCTGCTCTGCAGCCGGCAGGCCGCTGACCAGCGGACCGAGCTCATCGACCTCAGCCTGAGAGTTAGAGAGAGCCTGCTGGAGCGTGACTCCCGTGAGCTCTCCCAGCTGCGCGGCGAGGGCGGTCGCCTCGCCGTCGCGGCCAGCCTGGCGGGCAGCGAGGTCCTCAACGGTGCGCTGGGCGCGTTCGAAGGCGGAGCGCGCCGTGTCCTCGTCGTCGCGGGTCACCCGCTCGCCGCGCACCTCACTCGGCTCCGGGTGGAACGTCGACCCGCAAACCGCGCAGGGGTCCCCGTCAATCAGCATCGAAGCGAGCTCGAAGCGCACGTCGTCGAGCCGCGCCTCACGCACGTCGGCCGCCTTGTCGCGCAGGGAGACGGCCCCCTCGCGGGCCAGCAGCAGCTCCTCCCGCAACTGCTCCGCGTCGTCGAGCAGCCTGGCCAGGCGCTGCTCGTCCTGCGCGCGGGCCTGCAGCGCGCTGAGCTCCGCGCGCGTCGCCGGCAGTCGGACCACTGCCCGACGGCCGGCGTCGACCGCGTCGGTGGTCGTTGCCCTCCGGGCGGGGACGGCGGCGAGTGCTGTGCTGATCGCCGCCGCCTCGGCGACCTCCCGCGCCGCGGCCTGCCCGGCCTCGCGCTCGGCCTGCTCGTCAGCGGCCACCGCGGCGGCGACAGCGCGCAGTCCCTCGAGCCGGCCGGTGCGCTCGCGAGAGGCTGCCGCGGTGGCCCGGAGCGCGGGCGCGAGCAGGTCCGATGCCAGGCCGGTCGGCGCGAGCCGAGCCCGAGAGGCCAGGACCTGCTCCCGAGCCCGCCCGGTCTCGGCCTCGCGTCGCACCACCTGGGAAAGCAGGGTCGTGACCTCTCCGGCCCGGCGGGCCGCGTCGAGCTCGGCGGTCAGGGCCGTCCTCGTCAGCTCCGTGACTGCCAGCGCCTCGGCCTCGGCCAGCAGCTGCCGTCGACGTCGCTGGCCGACCGCCAGCGTGGCGGCTCGCTCGGCCGCGGTCCGCGCCGATGCCTGCTCCTGCCGACTCCGGGTCACGACCGCGAGGGCGCTCCCCCGCTCGTCCGCGGCCTGGGCCCGGAGCCCGACCGCCCACGTCTGTGTCGGTGCCTCCGGCTCGTCCACCCCCGCGGCCTGGGCCACGCGCACTGCGGCCAGCGCCACCTGCTGGCGACCCTCCGCCACCTGTTGCGACGTGACGACCCGCCGGCGGGCCAGCCAGTCCTCGGCCCGACTGAACCGCTCGGTGCCGAACAGCCGCTGCAGCAGCTCACCGCGCTTGTCCGACCGGGCCTTGAGGAACTGGGCGAACTCGCCCTGTGGCAGCAGCACCACCTGGAAGAACTGCTCCGCCGACATGCCGACGAGGTCCAGGATCTCGTCGGCCGCCTCCTGGATCCGCGTCGACAGGGTGGTCCAGCTCCCGGCCACCTGCTCCTCGAGCAGCACCCTCGCCTGCTCGGTCGTCGTGCCCTCGCCCCGCTGCTTGCGACGCTCCTGCTGCGGCGACCGGGTGATCCGCACGCGCCGCCCCGCCAGCGTCACCTCGAGGCGGATCTCGGTCCGCAGGTGCGCCGGCGCGTGGTCCGACCGAAGCCGGCCGGCCTTGCCCCGCTCCCCCGGCACCGTGCCGTAGAGGGCGAAGCCCATCGCGTCGAGCAGCGTCGTCTTGCCCGCCCCGGTCTCACCGTGGAGCAGGAACAGCCCGCTGGCCCCGAGCAGGTCGAGGTCGACCTCCACGGTCCCGGCGAACGGTCCGAACGCCGTGCAGCGCAGGTGGTGAGGCCGCATCAGGCGCTCGCCACCGCAAGCCGAGCAGCCTCGAGTGCCTGCTCGAGCAGCAGCCGCTCGGGCTCGTCGAGGGGGGTGCGGCGCACGTGCTCCACGAACGCGGCACCCACCTCGAGGTCGGTGCGGCCGGCGAGGCGCGCGGTGTAGGTGCGGCCGTCCGGCGTGCCGCCCTGGGGCTCATGACGGAGCACCAGCACGTGGGGGAAGCGCACAGACAACCGCTCCATCGCGTCGTCGGGACGCAGCGCGTCGGTGTAGACGACGGTCAGCCAGTCCGGCTCCTGGGCCGTGAACGCGCGTGAGGTCAGCAGCTCCTCCAGTGATCCGCGCACGGTCGACAGCCGGCGCGGGACGGGCGCTGGAACGTGCTCGACCCGCGACAGTCCCGACGCGTCGAGCTCGACCAGCCAGGAGCCCTTGACGTGGGCGGCCTCGGAGAACGAGTAGGCCAGCGGCGACCCGCTGTAGCGCAGGCCGGGGGCCAGCGTCTGGGGTCCGTGCAGGTGGCCCAGCGCGCTGTAGGTGAAGCCGTCGAACAGCCGCGTCGGGACGCTGGCCACGCCCCCGACGGTCACGTCGCGCTCGCTCTCGCTGGCCTGCCCCCCGGTGACCCAGGCATGGGCGAGCACGACCGAGCGCCCGGTCGTGCGGGTGGCCAGGTCGGCCCGGACGCAGGCCAGACCGCGGCCCAGGACGCCGATGTGGCCGCGCGGGGCCTCCGCCGCCGGGTCGACGGGGTCGGGCGGAAGCGCGCCGCGGACGGCGTCCGGCTCGAGGTAGGGCACGCCGTAAACCGCGACGTCGCCGTGGTCGTCCTGCAGGACCACAGGCGTGGCGCAGTCGGCGACTCTGGTCCGCAGGTGGACCCCGGCGGCGTCGACCAGCCGGCTGCCGAAGCCGAGCCGTCTCGCGGAGTCGTGGTTGCCGCTGATCAGGACGACCCGCGCGCCCGCCTCGCGCAGCCGGACCAGGGCGGTCTCGCACAGCTCGACGGCGTCGACGGGAGGCACCGCCCGGTCGTAGACGTCGCCGGCGACCAGGACGGCGTCGATCGACTCGGCCCGGACGGTGTCGACCAGGTGGTCGAGGAACTCGCCTTGGGCCTGCCGCAGGTCCGAGCGGTGCAGCGAGCGACCGAGGTGCCAGTCGGAGGTGTGGAGCATGCGCATGCCTGGACCGTAGGCGGGCCCTCCGACAACCCGCCGGAGGCACACCGGCCGCGGGGGTTGTCACACGGCTGACACGCGGCGGCCACGACCTTCGTGCAGACTCGACGTCATGGACGCTGACAGGAGCAGTCGATCATGAGCTTTCCGCAGACCCGTGACGACCCGGCCGGCAGCACGTTCGTCGCGGAGCTCCAGGTTCGGGTGGTCGAGGCGCAGACCAGCCTTGCGGCCGCCGAGGTGCTCGGCGAGCCCCTCAACGCGCAGATCGCGGAGAGCGATCTGAAGGACCTGCACGCGCTCGCGTCCCGCAACGACGTCGAGCTGGACCTTGAGCTGGAGCGCCGCAGGGACGCCTGATCGACGGGGGTCCGACGACGAGCGCAGGACGACACCGCCTCGCCTGTCTGTGCCCCCGCCCGCGGGCCCTGCTCGCCCGCGTCGACGATCGCGCGGGCCACGCCGTGCGGCTGGTCCGCTTAGCCGTAAACGCCCGGTCGGCAGGTCGGGGAGACTGTCACCATGGACGCCAAGGACCTGCCCGCTGACCTGCTCGACGCGCTCGTCGTCGCCGTCGACGACTCCCCCTCGTCCCGCGGGGCGCTGCGCTTCGGCGCCGACCTGGCGGCCGGTCTCGGCGCGCCGCTGCACGTCCTGTCCGCGTGGAACTTCATCACCGGCACCGCACCGCAGCGGGACCCGGACGCGCCGCCGTCGGTGCCGGCGTGGCAGGCAGAGGCCGAGCGCCGGCTGGGCGCGATGCTCTCCGAGGAGCTCAGCGGGCGTCCCGACCTCGACGTGCGACCCGTGGTCGTGCACGGCAACACGGTCCCGACGCTGCTGGCCGCCAGCGGGCTCGCCGCCCACCTGATCGTCGGCAACCGGGGGCGCGGCGGCTTCTCCGCGCTCCTGCTCGGCTCGACCAGCGAGCAGCTCGTGCGCCACGCCGGCTGCCCGGTGACGGTCGTCCGGCCCCGCGCCACCCGCTGAGCCCGGCGGGTGCGCCCGCTCAAGATCTTCGCGGGGTCCCCAGCACCCTGCTGCTGTGGACCCCGCAAAGATCGAGAGGTGGGCTGCTCAGACCTGGTCGCGCAGCTCGCGACGCAGGATCTTGCCGGTGACCGTCTTCGGCAGCTCGTCGACCAGCACGACGCTGCGCGGGTACTTGTAGGCGGCCATCCGCTCCTTGCAGTGGGCGATGAGCTCCTCGGGCGTCACGTCGGTCCCGGGCTTGAGGCTGACGAAGGCCTTCACGGTCTCGCCGCGCTTCTCGTCCGGTACGCCGACGACCGCCGACTCGCGCACCGCCGGGTGCTCGGCCAGGACGTCCTCGACCTCGCGCGGCCACACCTTGTAGCCCGACGCGTTGATCATGTCCTTCTTGCGGTCGACGATGAAGACCCAGCCCTCGGGGTTCATGAAGCCCACGTCACCGCTCTTAAGCGCGCCCCCGGGCAGGTTCGCCGCGGTCTCGTCGGGCTTGCCCCAGTAGCCGGCGATGACCTGGGGGCCCTCGGCGACGATCTCGCCGACCTCCCCGAGCGGCAGGTCGGTGCCGTCGTCGGCCTGGATCCGCACGATCGTGCTGGGCGCCGGGACGCCGACCGAGAGCGCGCCGGACGTCGGGTCGACCGGCGACGGCGAGCCGAACGGCGTCACGGTCATCGGCGATGTCGTCTCGGTCAGGCCGTAGGCGTTGTGCACCTGCTTGCCCGTCGCGGCGAAGAACGCCTGCTCTGCGGTCGGGGAGATCGCCGCGCCACCGGAGTAGATCGAGGTGAAGGACGTGAAGGCGTCCTTGGAGAAGCCCGGCGCGTGGAGCATCGCGTTCAAGGCCGTGATGGCCCCGATCGTGTACGTCGGCCGGTGCTCGACGAAGGCGTCGAGCACGACCTGCGGTTCGAAGCGGTAGGCCAGGATCAGCGGCAGCGGCGCCAGGAGGCTGACCGCGATGTGCCCGATCAGGCCGGTGATGTGGAACAGCGGGGCGATCCCGAACACCGAGCCGCCCTCGGCGAAGCGCACCCAGTCGCGGTAGACCTGGGCGGTGAACACCACGTTGCGGTGGGTGTTCATCGCCCCCTTCGGCACACCCGTGGTGCCAGAGGTGTACGTCAGGAACGCGACGTCGTCGGCGGCGAGCTCCACGGGCGGCGGGACCTGTCCCCGGTGCGCCTCGATGAGGTCGGTGAAGTCCGTGGTGCCCTCGTGCCGCTGTCGGGTCAGCCCCTTGAACAGCCGATCGTCGGACCGGGTCTGGTACTCCAGCTCGCTGGTCGTCAGGACCAGCTGGACGTCGGTGTCCGGGACGACGCCGCGGGCGACCTCGTCGTAGAGCGACTCCAGGGAGACCAGCACCTTGGCGCCGGAGTCCTTGAGCAGGTAGGTCAGCTCCCTGGTGCGGCTCATCGGGTTGATGGAGACCATCACCCCGCCGGCCTTCCAGGTGGCCACCATCGAGACCACGAACTGCGGCACGTTCTGCAGGTAGACCGCCAGCCGGTCACCGCGCTGGAAGCCGTTGGCCAGCAGGGCGCTGGCCAGGGCGTCGCTCTGCTCGTCGAGCTCCTGACGGGTCACGACGCCGTCGAAGTACTTCAGGGCCACCCCCGAGGGGTCCCGTGCCAGGCCGGCCCGGAACATCGAGAGCGCGTCCTCGAACTCGATCGCGTAGTCAGCCGGCTGGTCCCCGTAGCGGGCGAGCCAGGGCCGGTCTTCGTCGTCGCTCACGCAGCCTCCTACTTGATGACGACGGGGTTGACGGGCGAACCGCTCCCCTTGGCAACCTTGAGCGGCGCCGCGACGTACAGGAAGGCGTACTTCCCGTCCTCGGCGCAGTCGGACGCCAGCTGCTCGAGGTCGGCGATCTCGGTGAGGGTGACGCCCAGGTTGCGCATGAGGGCGTTGTGCAGGACCAGGGCGACGCCGTTGTTCGGGTCGAAGGTGACCTCGTTCGCGATCGTGTCGGTCACCAGGTTCGGGATCTCCATGTCGGCGAACCACTGGACGAGCTCGGGGCTGTAGACCAGGCCCGGCTCGCAGAAGTCCTCGTAGAACTTCTCGCCCAGGTCGTAGAACAGCTTGATGAAGTTGGTCCTGATGATCAGGATGTCGCGCTTCTGGATCGGCGTCCCCTGCGCCTCGGCGCAGGCGATCAGGTCGTCGTGGGTGAAGGTCTCCGCCGCGTCGAGGTTGGCCTTGCCGCGGAAGCGGGCCATGTCGAGCAGGAGCCCGCGACCGACCACACCCCGCTGGGCGATCGGCTCGATGCTGGCCTTCTCGAGCCCGCCGATGGTGGTGCGGGCGTCGTAGCCGTTCCAGATCTGGCCGCCGTACCAGACGTGGCCCAGGGCGTCGTACTGCGTCGAGCCCTGGAGGAAGGCGTTGATCTTGTCGTCGGCGTAGTGCAGGCCGCCGGGGTAGGCCGGGCCGCCAGCGCCCTCGTCCCAGTTGGACTCGTCGAGGACCTGGGTGCGCTCTGCGGGGGTGCGACCAGGCCACACCGGGTCGCCCTTGGGGTCGCCGATGAGGCGCTGGAGGGTGAAGGTCTTGCCCGAGCTCACCAGCTGCGCGGCGGCCAGCACCTGCTCGGGGCCGAGGTAGTTCAGGCAGCCCACCTCGTCGTCGGGACCCCACTTGCCCCAGTTGCTCGGGGAGTCCGCAAGCAGGTCTCCGAGGAACGGCGGGGTCGTCGGTGCTTCGGTCAAGAGGTCCTCCTGAGACGCGGGTCGGACCCGAGCGCTCGCTCGGGCGGGGCACGCCCGGAGTGTGTAACGATCCGTCTTGTGGTGTCAATCACAGCCCGTAGACGCCGTCCACACGCGGGGGGACCAGGTCGAAGGGCACCGCAGCGTGACCGCGTGTTCAGCCATCCCGAAGGGAGCGTGACGATGGACGACGTCGCTGCGCAGGCCCGACGGACCATCGGGGAGCGCCTCCGGGCGGCCCGCGAGTCCCGTGGGCTGAGCCTGCGGGCGCTGGCGGCGCAGCTGGACGTCAGCCCCGCGACGCTGAGCGCCCTGGAGACCGGGCGCACCGGCCTGACCGTCGTACGGCTGACCCGCGTGGCGGAGCTGCTGGACGTGCCGGTCGAGCAGCTGCTGGTGCGCAGCGCCCCTCTCAGCCCCCCGCGGGCCCCGTCGTCCGGGTCGCGCTGGCGGGGGTTCGGCCCGCTCGTCCTGGAGCCGCCGCTCGCCGGCGCGCTGGCGGCCTTCGTCGAGCTGGGCTACGCGGGAGCGACGATGCGCGACATCGGCCGACGCGCCGGCCTGTCGGTCCCGGGTCTCTACCACCACCACGCCAGCAAGCAGGCGCTGCTTGTCGCGCTGCTCGACCTGACGATGACCGACCTGCTCGCGCGCAGCACCGCGGCGTGCGCCGAGGGCCGCGACCCTGTGGAGCGGTTCACGATGCTTGTCGAGTGCCTCGCGCTGTTCCACACCCACCGCCGCGAGCTGGCCTTCCTCGGGGCGAGCGAGATGCGCAGCCTCGAACCGGTCGCCCGGGAGCGGGTTGCCACCGCGCGGACGCAGCAGCAGCGCATGGTCGACGAGGAGGTCGCCGCGGGCTGCCGGTCGGGCGCGTTCGCCACCCCCCTGCCGAAGGAGGCCGCCCGCGCGGTCGTCACGCTGTGCACCGCTCTCCCCCAGTGGTTCTCCCTCGACGGCCCGGCCACCCCCGAGCAGGTGGCGGCGCAGTACGTCGTGTTCGCTCTCGACATCGTCCGTGGACGATGACGCCCCCTGTTGTCCGTCCGCCACCCGGCGGGCACCGGTCGAAAGGCACCCGATGACCACCGCGACCCCCGCCAACCCCGAGTCCGTCTTCACCTACGGCGCCCCGCTCCTGAAGTTCGGCAGCGGCGCTGCGGACGAGATCGGCTATGACCTGAGCCAGTACGGCGTGCGCCGCGTCCTGGTCGTCACCGACGCCGGCGTGGCAGCCACCGGACATCCCCAGCGGGTCGCCGACCAGATGGCGCAGTTCGGCATCGAGGCCCACGTGTTCGACGGCGTGCACGTCGAGCCCACCGACGTCAGCCTGAACGACGCGGTGGCCCAGGCCCGAGAGTCCGGGCCGTGGGACGGCTTCGTCGCCGTCGGCGGCGGCTCCAGCATCGACACCGCGAAGGCGATCAACCTGCTGCTGACCAACCCCGGCGACCTGATGGACTACATCAACCTCCCGGTCGGCAGCGGCCGGGCGCCGTCCGAGCCGTTGAAGCCGTTCGTGGCGGTGCCGACCACCACCGGCACCGGCTCGGAGAGCACGACGATCTGCGTCCTCGACGTCCTGTCGCTCAAGGTCAAGACCGGCATCAGCCACGCGAGGCTGCGGCCGACGCTGGCGGTCATCGACCCCGACCTCGCCTACACCCAGCCGGCGGGCGTCACCGCCGCCTCCGGCATGGACATCCTGTGCCATGCGCTCGAGAGCTACACCGCACGCTGGTACACCACCAACGAGCGCAAGCAGCCGGCGCAGCGCGTTCCGTACTGCGGTTCGAACCCCATCTCGGACATGTGGTCGGAGAAGGCGCTGGCCCTGCTCGCCGGGTCCTTCCGCACGGCCGTGCGCGATGGCGGCGACCCGCAGGCCCGGTCCGACATGGCGATCGCCGCGACCTTCGCCGGCATGGGCTTCGGCAACGCCGGCGTCCACATCCCGCACGCCAACGCCTACCCCATCGCCGGACAGGTCAAGGACTTCCACCCCAAGGACTACCCGTCCCACGAGTCGATGGTCCCCCACGGCATGTCGGTGTCCCTGACCGCGCCGGAGGCCTTCCGCTTCACCTTCAGCGCCAACCCCGAGCGCCACCTCAGGGCCGCCGAGCTGCTCGCCCCCGGCGCCGACCGCCCGTCCGACCTGTCAGAGTTCCTCCCGACAGTGCTGGCCGACCTCATGCGTGACATCGACATCCCCAACGGCATCGCGGCCGTCGGGTTCGTCGAGGGCGACATCCCCGCGCTGGTCGACGGGACGATGAAGCAGCAGCGGCTGCTGGCCACCTGCCCCCGCGAGGTCACCGAGGACGACATCGCCGGCATCTTCTCCCGGTCCATGGAGCTCTGGTAGCCGACGGGCCGGTCCGGTCGGTCGTCGGGGCCGACCTGAGCGCGGTAAGCCGCGCCGTGGAGGGGAGCGATCATGTCCGTCACGCTGCAGCGCCCAACAGGAGGTCCGACCGGCGCCGAGGTGGTGGACACCCTCACGCACCACCTCATGGGGGGCCGGCTCGCGGTCGGCCTGCGCTGCTGGGACGGCTCCTCCCTCCCCGGCCCCGACGGCGCGCCGACGCTCGTGGTGCGCACACCCCGTGCCCTGCGGAGGATCCTGTGGGCCCCTGACGAGCTCGGCCTCGCCCGCGCGTACGTCAGCGGCGATCTCGACGTCGAGGGTGACCTTTACGACGCGCTCGGGCTCCCGGACGCCCTGCCGACGCGACCGGCGGTCCGTGCGGACCGGCGGTCCCTGGCTCCCCTGGTCGGAGCGTTCCTGCGGCTCCGGGTCCTCGGACCGCCTCCTCGACCGCCGGCGGAGGAGGCGCGGCTCGCCGGGAGCTTGCACTCCCTCGGACGTGACCGGCAGGCGGTCTTGCACCACTACGACGTCGGCAACGACTTCTACGCCCTGCTCCTTGGGCCGTCGATGGTCTACAGCTGCGCCTGGTTCGACAGCCCGGACACGACCTTGGAGCAGGCCCAGACCGCCAAGCTGGAGCGGGTCTGCCGCAAGCTCGAGCTGCGCCCCGGGATGCGCCTGCTGGACGTCGGCTGCGGCTGGGGGTCGCTGGCGCTGCACGCCGCCGCTGAGCACGGAGCCCGGGTCGTCGGGGTCACGATCTCGACCGCGCAGGCCGACCTGGCCCGGTCCCGGGTCCGCCTAGCGGGTCTGCAGGGACAGGTGGAGATCCGGGTCCAGGACTACCGCGAGGTCGACGACGGGCCGTACGACGCGATCGCCTCGGTCGGGATGGCCGAGCACGTCGGCCTCGCTCAGCTCCCCGCCTACGCAAGCCACCTGCACGCGCTGCTGCGCCCCGGGGGGCGCCTGCTCAACCAGGCGATCGCCCGTGGGCCGCACGCCGGCGCACAGCAGTCTGACCGGCGCTCGTTCCTGACCCGCTACGTGTTCCCCGACGGCGAGCTCCAGCCGCTGGCACGGCATGTGGGGGTGCTGGAGGGAGCTGGCTTCGAGGTCCGTCACGTCGAGGCCATGCGCGAGCACTACGCCCGCACCTGCCGCGCGTGGGTGCGCAACCTGGACGAGCACTGGGACGAGGCGGTCCGGGCCACCTCGCCGGGCAGGGCGAGGGTCTGGCGGCTCTACCTGGCCGGGTCGGCCCTCGCGTTCGAGGCACGTCGGGTCGGCGTCAACCAGGTGCTCGCCATCCAGGCCTGAGCCGCGGGCCCGGGCAGCGCCCCAGGCGGACGCCCCCGAAGGAGGCGCCCGCCCGGGGCTCAGATCCCTGTGCCGGACTCAGCTCGCGGTCGTCTTGACCTTCGCGATCTCGCCGCTGCGCAGGCCGCTCTCGTACTCGGTGAGCTCCCGCTTCACGACCCGCACCAGCAGGTAGACGCCGATGAGGTTCGGGATGGACATCGCGAAGATCATCGCGTCGGAGAACCCGATGATGACGTCGAGTGAGGACGCCGCACCGATGACGACGAAGGTCAGGAAGATGCCCTTGTAGACCAGGTCGGCCGTCTTGGACTCGTTGAACAGGTAGGCCGTGGCCTTGGCGCCGTAGTAGCTCCAGGCCAGCATGGTCGAGAAGGCGAACATCACCACCGCGACGGCCAGCACGTTCGGGAACCACGGCAGAACAGTAGCGAACGCGTCCGAGGTCAGCTGGACGCCCTCGGTCCCAACCTGGGTGTAGGCGCCGGTGATGACGATCGTCAGCGCGGTCATCGTGCAGATGACCACGGTGTCGATGAACGGCTCCAGCAGGGCGACGTAGCCCTCGGTCACCGGGCGGTTGGTCTGCACGGCCGAGTGGGCAATGGGCGCGGAGCCCAGGCCGGCCTCGTTGGAGAAGGCCGCCCGCTGGAAGCCCGTGATCAGCACTCCCACCACACCGCCGGTGATCCCGTCAGGGCTGAAGGCTCCTTCGAAGATCAGCACGAAGGCCTCGGGGATGGCGCCGAGGTTGCCGCCGAGGACGATGAGGCAGGAGGTCACGTAGAACACCGCCATGAAGGGCACCAGCTTGTCGGTCACCTTGGCGATGCGCTTGATCCCACCGATGATGACGACCCCGACGAAGAAGGCCATCACGATGCCGAACACGACACCGGCGCTGCCGCCCCCGAGGAAGCCGTCGTCGCCGCCGGTCACGCTGCGCAGCTGAGAGAAGGCCTGGTTGGACTGGAAGGCGTTGCCCCCGCCGAGCGAGCCGAAGATGCAGAAGATGGCGAACGCGACGGCCAGGAACTTGCCCAGCCGCACCTTGCCCTGCTCGGCCAGACCCCGGGACAGGTAGTACATCGGGCCGCCGGAGACCGACCCGTCGGCGTTCTCGCGGCGGTACTTCACCCCCAGCGTGCACTCGGTGAACTTCGTCGACATCGACAGCACGCCGGCCAGGATCATCCAGAACGTCGCCCCAGGACCACCGACCGTGATGGCGACGGCGACACCGGCGATGTTGCCGAGCCCGACGGTGCCGGACACCGCGGTGGCGAGGGCCTGGAAGTGCGAGACCTCCCCAACCTCGTCCGGCCCGGTGTAGTCACCCTTCACCAGCGCGATCGCGTGCGTGAACCCCCGAACGTTGATGGCCCGGAAGTAGACGGTGAAGAAGACCGCGGCGAAGGCGAGCCAGCCCACGACGAGCGGGAAGGGGAAGCCCGCGATCGGCACGGAGAAGAAGATGATGTCCTGGACGAACGTCGAGACCCGCTCAAAGCTGTCGTTGATCGTCTCGTCGATGCTGACGGCCAGCAGAGCGCTCGACATCACGGCACCACCGTTACCGGCACGTCGGCCATCTGGATGAGGTTGACGGGAGTGGAGCCGAACAGCAGGGCCCGGACACGGCTCTGGCCGCGGCGCCCGACCACCAGGTGGCTCGCCCCGCGCTCCCTGGCGATGTCGCACAGGACCTCGGCGGGGTGGCCGTGCTTGACGATGCCCTCCGTGACGGTCCCCTCCGCCTGCAGCCGGTCGAGCAGCGGCTGGACGACGTTCTCCCAGGCGGTGGCGATCTCCTGCTTCTTGGTCACGCGGCGACGCTCGTTCTCCTCCGGTGTCTGCACGGTGTAGGGCGACCAGGGCACGACGTAGACGACGACGAGCTGGGCGCTGGCATCTCGGACGTGCCGGGCGGCGAACTCGGCGGCTCGAGAGCCGGCCTCGCTCCCGTCGACACCGACCACGGCGACTTCCATCAGGGACCTCCTGCAGTGCGGAGCGCCGGGTGGCGCAGGGGACGTGCGGACGACGTGCGGTCAGGTCCGCAGCACGCTGCGGACGGTGCGGACGACGACAGACAGGGCGGCGAGGTCGAAGACCTCACCGGCGGTGATCTCCTGCAGGCGGGCGCGGGCGCGGGCGACGGGGGCGGCGTGCCGCTCCTGCCAGGCGGCGATCCGCTCGTCGGGAGGTCCGGGCGGGACCGTGCGCAGGACGTCGCGGGTGAGGCCCGCCAGCGCGGTGTAGAGGTCGTCCCGCAGCGATGCCCGCGCGACGCCCTGCCAGCGCTCGGCGCGGGGCAGGTCGGTGATCCGTCCCAGGTGTGCGTCGATGTCGAAGGCCGCGGACAGCGCGTAGTGCAGCTCGGCGACATCGGCGGAGGGCTCGTCGGTCGCAGCGGCGAGCTCGGCGACGTCCAGCAGCGGGAAGGCGTGGAGCAGGCTGACCGAGCGAACCGCCAGCTCCGGGGGGACCCCCTGGTCCTTGCGCCGGTCGACGCCGCCGTGGAGCAGGCGCCGCTCGGCGCCGCGCACCATGTCCGGCACCGCGCCGAGCAGGCTGGACACGGTCGGTCCGTAACGGGCGACGTCGGTCGCGACGTCGACCGGCGGCGATTCCGGCCGGAGCAGCCGTCGCACGACCCGGTCGACGAGCCGGCGCGCCTCGAGGTGCAGCGAGGCCTGCACGTCGACGGGGACGGGGGCGCCGAGTTCCCAGACAGCCTCCCAGTGCTCCCGCATCCCGAAGACCTCGGTGGCGACGCTGTAGGCACGTACCACCTCGTCGACGGTGGCCTCGGTCTCCTCGATCGCGCGGAACGCGAAGCTGATCCCGTTGCGGTTGACCATCTCGTTGATCACCGCGTTCGCCACGATCTGCCGCCGCAGCGGGTGGGTGCCGATCTCGTCGACGAAGCGGCCGATCAGCGGGGTCGGGAAGTACGCCCGCAGGTGACGCTCGAACCACGGCTCGTCCGGCAGGCCGGTGCCCAGGACCTCGGTCATCAGCGTGTTCTTGGCGTACGCCGAGAGGACCGCGAGCTCCGGGGAGGTCAGGCCCGAGCCCGCGGCGGCTCGGGCCTTGAGCTCGGCGTCGGTGGGCATGAACTCCAGGGCCCGGTCGAGCGACCCCTCCTCCTCGAGCTGGCGCAGGTAGCGACGGTGGACCGGCAGCATGGGACGTGCGTGGAAGCGTGCGTTGCCGAGCAGCACGTTCTGCTCGCGGTTGTCGCGCAGGACGAGACGGGCCACCTCATCGGTCATCTCGACCAGCAGTGCGTCGCGCTGGCCGCCGGGGAGCTCGCCGCTGCGGACCACCTGGTCGAGCAGCACCTTGATGTTGACCTCGTGGTCGGAGCAGTCGACGCCGGCCGAGTTGTCGATGGCGTCGGTGTTGAGCCGGACGCCTGCCACAGCCGCCTCGATGCGGCCGAGCTGCGTCAGCCCCAGGTTGCCGCCCTCGCCCACGACGCGGCAGCGCAGGTCCCTGCCGTCGACGCGCACGGCGTCGTTGGCCTTGTCGCCGACGTCCCCGTGGGCCTCTGTCGCGGCCTTGACCCAGGTGCCGATCCCGCCGTTCCAGAACAGGTCGACCGGTGCGGTGAGGATGGCGCTCATCAGCTCGTTGGGCGCCAGCTCGGTGCAGTCGGCGGGCAGCCCGAGCCGCTCCCGGACCTGCGGCGTGACGGGGATCGACTTGGCCGTGCGCCGGTGGACTCCCCCACCCTCGGAGAGCAGGGCCGGGTCGTAGTCCAGCCACGAGGACCGGTCCAGCGCGAACAGCCGCTCCCGCTCGACGAAGGACGTCTCGGGGTCCGGGTCGGGGTCCAGGAAGACGTGCCGGTGGTCGAACACCGCGACCAGCTTCAGGTGGCGCGAGAGCAGCATGCCGTTGCCGAAGACGTCACCGGCCATGTCGCCGATGCCCACGACGGTGACGTCGTCGACCGCGTTGTCGATGCCGAGCTCGCGGAAGTGCCGCTCGACCGACTCCCACGCCCCGCGGGCGGTGATGCCCATCTCCTTGTGGTCGTAGCCGGCCGACCCGCCGGAGGCGAAGGCGTCACCGAGCCAGAAGTCGTACTCGGCGGCGACGGCGTTGGCGATGTCGGAGAAGGTCGCCGTGCCCTTGTCGGCGGCCACGACGAGGTAGCTGTCGTCGGCGTCGCGCCGCACGACGCGCTCCGGTGGGACCACCGCGCCGTCGACCAGGTTGTCGGTGAGGTCGAGCATCCCGCGGATGAGCGTGCGGTAGGACTCGACCCCCTCGGCCAGCCACGCGTCCCGGTCCAGCGCGGGGTCGGGCAGCTTCTTGGCGACGAACCCGCCCTTGGCGCCCACAGGGACGATCACGGCGTTCTTCACCGCCTGCGCCTTGACCAACCCCAGGACCTCGGTGCGGAAGTCCTCACGGCGATCCGACCAGCGCAGGCCGCCCCGGGCGACGGCGCCGAACCGCAGGTGGACGCCCTCGACACGGGGCGAGTAGACCCAGACCTCGCGCTCCGGGCGCGGCTGGGGCAGCCCCGGGATGGTGCCCGGCTCGAGCTTGAGCGACAGGTAGGGCTTGCTCCTGCCGTCCGCGGCCGGCTGGTAGTGGTTGGTGCGCGTCGTCGCGCGCACGGCTCGCAGGAACGAGCGCAGGATCCGGTCCTGGTCCAGGCTCGGGACGTCGGCCAGGGCGAGCTCGATCCCCGCCTCGAGCTCCTCGCACATCGGCGCGCGGTCGCCGGCCACGTCGGGGTCGAACTGCGTCTGGAACAGGCGTACGAGGAGCCCGGCGATGCCGTTGTGGGAGACCAGGCACTGCTCGACGTAGGACGGGCTGAAGCTCCAGCCCGCCTGCCTGAGGTACTTGGCGTAGGCGCGCAGGACCAGCACCTCGCGGTGGTCCATGCCTCGGCGCAGGACGAGGGCGTTGAGCCCGTCGCTCTCGATCGCCCCGCGCCACGCGGCGGCGAAGGACTCCTGGAACAACAAGGCCAGGTGCTCTCGCTCGCGGTGCAGCTCGCCGGCGGCGCGGAGCCCGAAGTCGTAGACGTAGGCCCGGACGCCGTGCAGCCGGTAGGGCCGCGAGTCCACGACCTCCACCGACATGTCCCGCAGCATCGGCAGCACGACCGACAGCGACACCTGGCGCGTGCTGAACACCTTGAACCGCAGGTCATCTGGCCCGTCGCCCTCCGGATCGCGGAACAGGCTCATGTCCAGGCCGTCCTCGGGGTCGAGGGCGGCGACCCGGAGCAGGTCGGCGGCCCCGACCGCCGGCGGGTAGTCCTCCTTGTAGGCCTCGGGAAAGGCGTCGGGCAGCTCCTTGGACAGCCGGGCCGCCGCCGGTCCGGAGGCGCGCAGCGCGTCGGCCAGCCCGTCCTCCCACGACCGTGTGACCTCGACGAGCCGCCGCTCGAGGGCCACCGCGTCGACGTCCGGGATCCGCACGCCGGGCGCGGTCCGGGCCACGAAGTGCACCCGGGCCAGCACCGACTCGGTCAGCCGGACGGTGAAGTCGATGCTGGCGGCGCGGAAGACCTCGCGGAGCACGGCCTCCATCCGCAGCCGGACGTCGCTGGTGTAGCGGTCCCTCGGGAGGAAGACCAGGCAGGACACGTAGTTGCCGTCCTCGTCCCGGCGCAGGAAGGCGCGCAGCTGACGGCGCTCCTGGAGCGAGGCGACCGCCAGCGTGACGGCCTCGAGGTCCTCCACCTCCGCCTGGAACAGCTCGTCACGGGGATAGGTCTCCAGGACCTGCAGCAGGTCGCGCCCGGAGTGGCTCATCGGCGCGAAGCCGGAGCGGTCCAGCACGGCCTGCGCCTTCTGGCGCACCACAGGCACCCGCAGAACGCTCTCGGTGTAGGCAGCCGCGGCGAACAGGCCCAGGAAGCGGTGCTCGCCGACCACCCGACCGGTGTCGTCGAAGCGGCGCACGGCGACGCTGTCGAGGTAGGCGGGGCGGTGCACCGTGGAGCGGACGGGCGCCTTGGTCACTACCAGCTGCCGCGGCCGGGTGACCCGCTCGAGGGCCTGGGGAGCATCGCCGGCCGGCCCGTCCGGACCAGTGCCGTGGCGTCGCAGCAGCCCGCGCGCCGACCCCTCCACCGCCGTGACGGTGCGACCGTCCCCGGTGTCGGCCAGGACGTACTCCGCGTAGCCCAGAAGGGTGGCGTGGTCCTCCCCCAGCCACCGCAGCAGCTCCTCGGCCTGGGCCGCGTCGTCCAGCTCGACGCCCATGGGAGGGTCGTCCACCAGCTGCTGCGCCACCCGGACCGCGGCGGTGGCCATGTCGTCCCAGTCCTCGACCGCCACCCGCACGTCGGACACGACCCGGCGCAGCTCCTCGGCGATGCGGTCGAGGTCCCGTGGTTCCAGGACCTGCTCGACCTGGACGTGGATCCACGACTCGGTCCGGCCGTCGGGCCCGCAGCAGGCGGTCAGGCGCCCGACATCGTCGCGATCGACGACCAGCTGCGGGTGCAGGACGAGCTCGATGGCACGGCCCTGCCTGGTGAGCTCGGCCGTGATCGAGTCGACCAGGAAGGGCATGTCGTCGACGACGACCTCGACGACCGTGCGCGGCAGCGACCAGCCGTCGTTCTCCTGCGTCGGGTTGTGGGCCCGCACCGCCAACGATCCTGGCGGACGGTGGCCGGCGAGCTGCAGGTGCGACAGCGCGATACCCAGGATCTGGCCGGCGTCGAGCTCGGCCAGGTCGGCGTCGGGCACGTGCCGGTAGTAGTGGTCCAGCAGGCCGTCGACGTCGACGCCACCGGTGTCGTCGGCCAGCCGGGCCGCCTCGGCCAGGAGCTGCGCGCGGGTCCGGGTGCCCTCGACCATGGTCACCGGACTACTTCGAGACCAGGGATCGGAGGAAGAAGGCCACGTTGGCCGGGCGCTCGGCGAGCCGTCGCATGAAGTAGCCGTACCAGTCGTCGCCGTAGGCGACGTAGACGCGCATGCGGCGACCGGAGGCCGCGAGCCGCCAGTGCTCGGGGACGCGGATGCCGTAGAGCATCTGGAACTCGTACGACGACCGGTCGCGACCGTGCTCCTGAGCCAGCTCGTCCGCGCGCTCGACGAGCGCGGGATCGTGCGTGGCGACCATCGGGTAGCCGGCGCCGGCCATGAGGATCTGCAGGCAGCGGACGTAGGCCAGGTCCACCTGGGCCTTCTCGCGGTGCGCGACCGACGCGGGCTCGTCGTAGGCACCCTTGACGAGCCGGACCCGGGAGCCCTCGTGGGCCAGGTCCCGGCAGTCCTGCTCGGTCCGCAGCAGGCACGACTGCACGACCGCCCCGACCCACGGGAAGTCGACCCGCAACGCCCGGACCACCCGCAGCGTCGAGTCGACGGTCGTGTGGTCCTCCATGTCGACCGTGACCGTCGTCCCGGCCTTCTCCGCCGCGCCGCAGATGTCTCGGGCGTGAACCAGGGCGACCTGCTCCCCGTCACCCGGGAGAAGCTGCCCGATCGCCGACAGCTTGACCGAGACCTCGGCCCGGTCGGCGACGCTTCGCGCTCCGAGCTGCTCGAGCAGCGCGACGTAGGCGTCGCGCACGCCGCGGGCCTGTTCCGTGCTCCGGGTGTCCTCACCGAGCAGGTCGAGGGTCACCAGCAGCCCGTCGTCGAGCAGCCGCTCGGTCGCCTCGAGCGCCTGCTCGGGACCCTCGCCCGCCACGAACCGGTCGACGACCTTGCGGGTCACGGGCACTGCGGTGATCAGCCGACGGGCACGCGGGCTGCGCGCGGCGGCCATGAGCAGGGGGTTGGGCACGGTGTCTCCCGGTGTGGCAGCGATCGTGGTGGAGGCCCACCGTAGGCAGTGCGACACCACGCCCGCCATGGACGAGCGCCACGTCTTCGTGGTTGATGTCTCATACACTCGTACGATGGGACCAAACCTCCAGGGCCTCGTCGACGAGGTGTCACGGCTGCTGGGGGCGCCGGCCACGCTCGAGGACCGGTCCTTCCACCTCCTGGCCTTCGGGCCCCAGAGCCCGACGGTCGACGCGGTGCGACAGAGCTCGATCCTTCAGCGCGAGTCGCCCACGCAGGTCCGCGCCTGGTTCGAGCAGTTCGGGATCACCACGAGCACCGGGCCCGTGCGCACGCCCGCCAGCCCGGAGCGCGGCATCGGGGCCCGGCTCTGCCTGCCGGCCCGCTGCGCCGGAGTGACCTACGGCTACCTCTGGCTGCTCGACGAGGACCTCGCGGGTGGAGAGCACGACCTCGGGACAGCGATGGACCTGGCGGCCCAGGCGGGACGACTGCTGGCGCGGGGCGCCCGCGAGCAGCAGACCCGCGAGGACCGACTGGTCGACCTGTTCGGCGACGACCGCGCCGCGGCAGAGCGTGCCGCCGCGGACCTGGTCGACGACGGCCTGCTGTGGCCGGGTGAGCGCGTCGCGGTGGTCGCGGTCCGCAGCGTGGGACGACTGGACAGCGAGCGGGAGCCGGTGGACGTCCGCTTGGGGCGGCTGCACGGGTCCGTGCTGACCGTCGCGCTGCGCGGCCACAGCGCGCTGCTGGTGCCGCTTCGCGAGACCACCGGCCTGGCGCCGGCCCGGGAGGCCGCCCTGACCGTGCTCGGCGAGCAGCCGTCCGCGGTCGCGGGCATCGGGGGCACGAGCAGGGATCTCAACGCCCTGCACCGCTGCTGGGCCGAGGCCCGGCTGGCCGCGCGGGTCGCCGCGGCTGTCCCGTCCCGCGGGCCGGTCGCGGAGTGGGGGTCGCTCGGGGCCTACCGGCTGCTCGGGGCGGCACCCGAGGCCGCGCTCAGCGCTGCCGTCGTCGACGACGCCGTCCGGGCGCTGCTCGACGACCCCGACGAACGGCTCGCCACGACAGCCCGGAAGTACCTCGAGCTCGCCGGCAGCGCCAAGGACACCGCGGCGGTCCTGCAGATCCACCGCCAGACGCTCTACTACCGGCTCCACCGCATCGAGCAGGTCACCGGGCTCGACCTCACCAGCGGCGAGGACCGACTCCGCCTGCACCTCGGGCTGCTGTTCGGCTCGCTCGTCGGCAGCGAGCAGCGAGCGGGCTGACCGGCCCCGGTGCAGGATGGCCCGGTGCAGGACGAGGTGGAGGACGAGGTGACCGGGGCGGATCTGCGCGAGGTCGACGTCCTGGTGATCGGAGCCGGCCAGTCCGGCTTGGCCACGGCCCACTGGCTGCAGGCGGTGCCCGGGCTGCGCGTGCTCGTCGTCGACAGGTCGCCGGTGGGCCAGAGCTGGAGGGACCGCTGGGACAGCCTGCAGCTGTTCACCCCCCGCCGGTTCAGCAGCCTGCCCGGACTCCGCTTCCCCTCCGGCCGGAGCCGGTCGCCCTCTCGGCTCGAGATGGCGGACTACCTACGGCGCTATGTCGCGCACTTCGGGCTCCCGGTCGAGACCGGGCTGCGGGTCGACCGGCTGACCCGGGAAGGCGACCGCTTCACCGCCCGCACCACCGCCGGCACCGTGCATGCGCGTCACGTCGTGCTCGCGTCCGGCCCCTTCCACCGGCCCTTCGTCCCTGCTGCCGGGCACGACCTCCACCCCGACGTCCACCAGCTCCACTCCTACGACTACCGGCGACCGTCGGACCTCCCGCCGGGTGACGTCCTCGTCGTCGGCGGGGGGAACTCGGCCGCCCAGCTGGCCGTGGAGCTCGAAGCAACGCACCGCGTCACGGTCGCGAGCCCGGGCCCGCTCTGGTACCTGCCGGCGGACGTGTTGGGCCTCAGCACCTACTGGTGGCTCTACGTCGGTCGGGTGCTGAATGCCTCTGCGGACGCGTGGATCTCGCGCTACATCCGCAAGCGGGGGGACGCGGTCGTGGGCACCGAGCTCCGCGAGCTGGTCCGCCGTGGACGCGTCACGCTGCGGCCCCACCGGGTGGTCGACGCGGACGACCACGAGGTCACGCTCGAGGACCAGACGGTCCTGCCGGTGTCGAGCGTCCTGTGGTGCACCGGCTTCCGCCCCGACACGTCCTGGATCGACGTTGCCGGCGCGGTCGACCGCGACGGCGAGCCCGTGCACCGGGCCGGCGCGTCACCCGTGCCCGGGCTGCACTGGATGGGTCTGCCGTGGCAGACCCGGCTCAACTCCTCGATCATCGACGGCGCTGACCGCGACGCCCAGGCGGTGGCGGTGCGGGTCGCCTCCGCCGAGGGGCTGCCGGCGCCTCAGGCCCGCACGCGCAGCTCGCGCAGCCCGCGGATGACGTAGCCCGGTCCCCAGGTCGGCTCCTGGAGCAGCTCGAGACCCGGCAGGCGCCGCAGCACCGTGCCGAAGGAGGTCTGCAGCTCGAGGCGCGCCAGGGGTGCGCCGAGGCAGAAGTGGATGCCGGCCCCGAACGTCAGGTGCGGGTTGCTGCTGCGGCCGACGTCGAACACCGGTGCGTCCGCGTAGACCTCGGGATCTCGGTTCGCCGAGCCGAACAGCAGCGCCAGCTCCGAGCCCCGGGCACGACGGTCCCGTCGATCTCCAGGTCCTCCAGCACCCAGCGCTCGAACATCTGCAGCGGGGTGTCCCAGCGCATCACCTCCTCGACCGCGGTGGGCAGCAGCGCCGGGTCGGCGCGCAGCCGGGCCAGCTGTTCCGGGTGACGGAACAGCGACCACCAGCCGATGCCTGTGACATTCGCGGTCGCCTCGTGGCCCGCGTTGAGCAGCAGCACGCAGGTCCCGACCAGCTCGTCCTCGGTGAGCACGTCGCCGTCGTCGACGACCTGGGTCAGCGCGCTGATGAGGTCGGCCTGCGGCCGTGCCCGGCGCTCACGGCTGAGGGCGACCAGGTAGTCGCCGAACTCCTCGCAGGCCCGGACCGCGGTCTGGGCCGCCTGCTCGGACGGGTTGAGCTCGTACATCCCGCAGATGTCGGCCGACCACGGCCGCAGCAGGTGCTGGTCGGCCGGAGGGACGCCGAGCATCTCGGCGATGACCGCGACCGGCAGCGGCTCGGCGATCGTGCTCAGCAGGTCGAACTCCCCCTGTTCGAGAGCGGAGTCGACGAGCCGGTCGGCCACGTCCTGCACCGTGCCTCGCAGCCGTTCGACCGTGCGCGGCGTGAACGCCCGGCTGACCAGGCGCCGCAGCCGGGTGTGGTCCGGCGGCTCGACGTCGAGCATGCCGTTGCGGACGACCCGCCAGAAGGGCTCGTGCTCGGGCGGCTCCTCGGACCGGCCCATCTCGGCGTGCGTCGCCACGTGGAGGTAGCTGCGGCCTACCCGCCGGTCGCGCAGCAGCGCGTCGACGTCGGCGTGCCGGCTCACGAGCCAGGTGTCGGTGCCCGCGTGGTGCTGCACCCGCGGCCCGCGGCGCAGGGCGTCATAGGCGGAGTAGGGGTCGGCGACGAACTCCGGGTCGGACGGGGTAAACAGGTCGGCGGCGAGCACGCTTCGACGCTAGTCCCGGGCCTGCTCAGGGGGCCGCGGTCCCCCTGTGCCGCGCGCGCGCCGGGCGCGGACGAGCTCGTTGAGGACGACGCCGACCACCAGCGCGGCTCCGATCGGCAGGGCGTACGTCCCGATGAGGTCGGCCAGCGCCACCAGGGGGCCGGAGGCGACCGCGGCCAGGGCGCGCGTGAGCACGGCCGCCAGCAGGACCCCGCTGAGGATCAGCGGGAAGAACCGGCGCCAGGACAGGCCCGTCGCCCCGGCGAGCACGCTCACCGTCGCCCCGGGGAACAGCACGAGCAGCGGGCCGGCGGCGCGCCCGAACAGCCGCTGGACCGTGGTGGCGAACAGTCCCGCGCGCGACCGGGACAACCGGTCGAGCCCCGCCTGGCCGTACCACCGCCCGACCAGGAAGTCACCGAAGTAGAAGGGCAGCCGGACCGCCAGGACGACCAGGACGAACACCACCGGCTCGATCGCCGGAGCGACGAGCAGGGACCACGGCTCGATCGGATGCAGGACGAGCAGGAGCAGCGGGGCGTCGCGGAGCAGCACGGGCGCGGCGCCCTGCACCAGCAGGATGACCGTCTGCGGCACGACCAGGCACGCGAGCGCGAGGACCCTGAGGACCAGCGGAGGACGAGCGGTCACGACCCTCCCGGGCGTCGAGGGTCGCAGAGCGCACCGGGCGGACGGGGGCAGTCTGCCACCTGCCACCCGGTGCCACCCAGCGCTAGGACGCCTCGGCCGCTGCGGGCAGGCGGTGGCCGCCCGGGCCCGGCACGACGACCACGGGGCACGGCGCGTGCTCGGCGCACTGGCGGCTGACGGAGCCCAGGAGCAGGCGGGCGAAGCCACCCCGCCCGCGCTCCCCGAGCACGAGCAGGTCGTCGGGGCCGACGGTCTCGAGCAGTCCTGCGGCAGCCGGCCGGTGCAGCGGCACCCGGGTGACGGCGGCGGCCCGGTCGCTCGCGAGGGTCTCCACGGTGGTGTCGAGCAGCCGACGGGCCTCGTCCTCCCACACCGAGATCGGGGGGACCGACCAGTCGGCGCGCGGGGCCTCCGGTGCCGAGAGGGTGGTCAGCTGCCAGGCCAGCACGGCCACCAGCGGCGCCCCGACGGCCGCGGCGTGGTCCGCCGCCCAGCGCAGGGCCGCGACGCTGGCGGGGGACCCGTCGACGCCGACGACGACCCGGGCGGGGGGCGCGGACGAGGACCGCTCCGTGCCCGGATCCGGCGACAGGACCGCAACCGGGGCGGGCGACCGCGTCAGGCAGGCACCCGCGACCGAGCCGAGCGCCGGTCCGAGCAGACGTCGCCGGAGGGCGGACACGCCGTGCCGGCCGACGACGAGCAGGCCCGCCCGGGACGACGCAGCCAGCAGGACGGTCCTCGGGTCACCCTCGACGGCGCGGGCCGTCGCGTGGACCGGCGGGGCGTCGGAGGGTCGTCGGGACAGGCAGGCGTCGAGGACCGTCTTGGCCGTCTGCTCGGCGGCGGCCGAGAACGCGGCTTGCTCGTCCGGCAGGACGACGTCCAGCAGCGGGGGGACCCAGTCCCAGGCGCACACCGCCTCGAGCGGGACCCCGTGGCTGGCCGCCACCTCCAGGCCCCACGCGAGCGCCTCCTCCGACGTCGGTGAGCCGTCGACCCCGACCACGACCGGTCCCTGCACCACTGCTTGCCTCCGCTTCAAAGACACTCTGGCCCCAGCACTCCCAGGGCCCCCAGCACTCCCGGGACCCCCAGCATGCCTTGGACCGCCTCCCGCCACGAGGGCACGGGTGCCCTGGCCGGCAGGACCGAAGTCCCGCGTCCCCCGACGACCACGGGTCCCTCAGATCAGGTGCCCACCGCGGGGTGGCGTCAGGCGCCGCGTCGGCAGGGCATGGCCGTCCTCCCCCGCAGGGCCGACCCGGATCCGCACGTCGAGGGCGCTCACCCCGGACTCCCGGACCAGCAGGGGGTTGAGGTCCAGCTCCTGAACGGCAGGGACGTCGTCCATCAGCGCTCCCAGCCGCACCAGGACGTCGGCCACGGCGTCCACGTCCAGTGGCGGGCTCCCCCTGAAGCCCGCGAGGCGTCGGGCGCACCGCAGCGACGCCACCTGCTCCAGAGCGGCGAGGCGGTCGCGGGGCGGCATCCGTACGGCGTGGTCGTCCCACACGTCGGTGAGCGTGCCGCCCGCCCCGACCAGGACCAGCGGCCCGGTGGCGGGAGCGACGCTGGTGCCGGCGACGAGCTCGAAGCCCCCGTCCGACGGCTCCATCCGCTGCACCACCGCGGTGGTCATGGCCCTGCCCAGGCGGCGGCGCAGGTCGTCGAACGCGCGGCCGACCTCGTCGGCGCTGCGCAGGCCGAGCACCACCGCGCCGAGCTCGGTCTTGTGGAGGATGTCCGGCCCCGCGGCCTTGAGCACGACGGGGTAGCCGAGCCCGTCCGCGGCGGCCCGGGCGGCGTCGGTGTCCACGACCTCGACGAGCGCGGCAAGCGGGATGCCGTACGCCTCGAGCACCTGGGCAGCGGCGGTCGGCGACAGCCAGCACCCCTGGGCAGGGTCGTCGGCGAGCGCCTGGTCGACGACGGCCTGCGCGACGGCGCGCGCGCCGGGCATCGACGGTGGGGGGGCCGGCAACCGACCCTCGGCGCGCCACGCCGCGTAGCGCTGCACCTTGCCCAGCGCCTTGACCGCCGGTTCGGGGAACTCGAAGAACGGCACGGGCGCCCCGGTGCCCGCGAGCTCCCCAGGCGCGAAGGCCACACCCGGCAGCACCGCGAGCAGTGGGACGCCCGGCTCGCGGGCGTGCACGCGGGTCAGGGCGGAGGCGTACGCCTTCTCCGCACCTCGGCTCAGCGGGGTGTAGATCGCCACGACGGCGTCGACGCCCGCGTCAGCGGCCACCAGCCCGACGGCCTGCTCGAACGCCTCGGCGTCGACGGTGGCCAGGGTGTCGACCGGGTCCTGCACCGAGGCGCCGGCGGGCAGGACGGCGAGCAGCTGCGCCGTGGTGCTCTCGCCGAGCTCGGCCAGCTGCAGCCCCGCGGCGGAGACGGCATCTGCAGCGAGAACCCCTGGCCCTCCAGAGTTCCCGACGATCGCGACACGGGGACCAGCGGGGAGGGCAGCGCCCTCGAGCACCGCCAGCAGGTCAAACAGCTCCGGCAGGTCGTCGGCGCGCAGGACCCCGGCCTCGCGGAACAGCGCCTCGACCGCCCGGTCGGGCGTGGTGGCGGCGGCGGTGTGCGACCCACCCGCCTTGGCCCCGGCCGCCGACCGTCCGGCCTTGACCACCACGACGGGCTTGGTGTGGCCGAGGCCAGCGGCCACCTTCACGAACTTGCTGGCGTTGCCGAAGGACTCGAGGTAGAGCGCGACCACGTCGGTCCGCGGGTCGGCCTCGAGGTAGGCCATCAGGTCGTTGCCGCTGACGTCGGCCTTGTTGCCGGTCGAGACGAACATCGACAGGCCTGCCCCGCGGCGCTCGGCGTGCCGCAGGGCCGCGATGCCGACCGCGCCGGACTGCGACACCAGAGCGACGCGGCCCGGGCGGGGCCGGGCGTCGCAGAAGGTCGCGTTGAGCCGCACCTCGGGGTCGGTGTTGACCACGCCCAGGCAGTTCGGCCCGATCAGGCGCATGCCCGCCTCCCGGCAGGTCCGCAGGAGCGCGTCCTGGCGCCGGACGCCCTCGGCGCCGGCCTCGGCGAACCCGGCGGACAGCACCAGCATGCCCTTGGCACCGGCCGCCGCGGCGTCCTTCGCGACGGCCAGCGCGTGCTCCGCGGGCACCGCGACCACGACCAGGTCGACGGGTTCCGGCAGGTCGACCAGGCGCTGGCCCCGCGCGAGCCGGTGCAGCGTGCCGGTGAAGGCGCCGTCCTGCAGCAGGCGGTGCACCTGCTCGGCGACCGCGCCGTCCCGGTGGCCACCGACGACGGCCACGCTCCGGGGACGCAGCAGTGGCAGCAGCGACACCCGCTCGGCCTCGACGTCCCGGCGGTGGACCGCGTCCCACAGCTGCGGTCGGTCGGCCAGGTCGAGGTGGACCGTCGTGACCCCGCGGGAGACCTGCGACCGCGCGCTGAACCCGCTGTCCCCCAGCAGCTGGAGCATCCGGCGGTTCTCGGCCATGACGTCGGCGACCAGCGTCGCGATCCCCTGCCTCCGGGCGAGCTCCCCGAGGTGCTCGAGCAGGAGCGCGCCGAGCCCCTCGGCCTGGTGGGCGTCGTCGACGAGCATCGCCAGCTCCGCAAGGGCGGGGTCGCGGTCCAGCCGCACGAAGCTGGCCACGGCGACGGCCCGATCGCCGACGTGGGCGACCAGCGCCTCGTGCGCGTCGGCGCGGCCCAGGAGGTGCTCGACGTACCAGTCGCCCGGCCGGTCGCTCACGCTGAAGTAGCGCAGCAGGCGCGTCCTGGCCGACACCCTGGCGTTGAGGGCGAGCAGCTCCGGCTCGTCGGCGGCGGTCAGCGGTCGGAGCCGGGCCGTCCGCCCGTTGCGCAGGAGGACCTCGACCTCCGGTGGACCGACGACGGGCGGCTGCGGAACGGGGGCGGTCATGCGGGTGACCCTAGGGACGGGGTGCCCGGCCGGCACCGGTCCGGGGTCCCGTGCTCGTACGGTCCAAGGTCCCTCTGCTCACGGGAGTGACCTTCGGCCCTTCTCCGCCCCGCGCAGCGGGGGTGACAGTGCTTGCCTCAGGCGCGCCCGCGCCCCTGGAGTGGAGGAGGTGGGCGACATGCGGCGGCTTCCCGCATTCGTCCTGTCCGTCGGTCTCGTGCTCGGCTTCGCGGTCGGGACCGGCGGGTCCCCCGCAGGCGCCGCTCCGCCCGGGACGGCGAACGCTGCCGCAACCGCCGCGGTGCCGCGGCTCGTCGCGATCCGCGCAGCGCACCACCCGGGCAAGGACAGGGTGGTGTTCGAGTTCGCCGGCGGCCTCCCCCGCAGCCGCACCGTCGGCTACGTCGACCGGCCGCTCGGCGACGGCTCCGGCCTGCCGGTCCGGATCGCCGGCCGGGCGCTGCTCCAGATGCGCTTCGCCGACGCCGAGGCGCACGACTCCGCGGGCCGGGAGACCGCCCCGGGCCGGGTGGCGTACGCCCTGCCCAACGTCATGACCGTCGTGCGGTCCGGCGACTTCGAGGCCGTCACGACCTACGGCATCGGGCTGACCAGCCGCCAGCCGTTCCGCGTCTTCACCCTGACCGGGCCGCCCCGCGTCGTCATCGACGTCGACGCGTCGTTCCGGACCGTCACCCGACGGGTCTGGTTCCTCGACGAGCGGCGCTTCGCGGCGGGGACCGAGCCGTACTTCCGGTCGGTGCTCCGGCCGGTCCTGCCGTTCCTCCCGGCGACGACCCTGCTGCACCGGGTCTACGCCGGCCCCACCCCCGCCGAGCAGCGGGCCGGCCTGCGGCTGGTGCGCTCGGGCTCGACGGGGTTCACCGCCTTGAGCGTCGCCGGCGGCATCGCGCGGGTGCGGCTGACGGGCGGGTGCAGCAGCGGCGGCTCCACGGTCACCGTCGCCGGCCACCTCTTCCCGACCCTGAAGCAGCTCCCGCAGGTCGACGCGGTCAAGGTCTTCGACCCGCAGGGCCGGACCGAGCGGCCGAGGGGGCGGGTCGACTCGATCCCCGTGTGCCTCGAGCCGTGACGGCCACGTCGGGTCGCGCCGTGGTCGTGGGCTACGACGGGTCCGACCCGGCCGAGCAGGCCCTGCGCTGGGGTGCCCGCCGGGCTGCCCGGCGCCGGGCTCCGCTCGAGCTCGTGCACGCGCTCGACGTCTGGCCCTACGATGCGCGGGTCCTGCGGCCCACCGACAGCGAGAGCCGCACCAGCGAGGCGCACCAGGCCGCACAGGAGCTGGCGGAGGACGCGGCGGCGCGCATGCGGCAGGAGCACCCGTCGCTCGACGTCACGACCCACGTCACCGCCACGGCGCCGGCCGCCCTGCTGCTCGAGCGCGCGGCGTCCGCGGAGTCGGTGGCGGTGGGGTCCAGGGGCCACGGCGGCTTCCCCGGCCTGCACCTCGGGTCGATCAGCAGCCACCTCACCGCGCACGCGCACTGCCCGGTGGTCGTCGTCCGTGACCGGGCCGGGACGGGCGTGGTCGTTGGCGTCGACGGCAGCCCCAACTCCGACCGGGCCGTGGCGTTCGCCTTCGAGGAGGCGTCCGCGCGTAGCGAGCCGTTGACCGCGGTGCACGCCTGGCTGCCCTTCTACGCGGGATTGGGCGACATGCCGTTCTACGACGAGGTGGAGCCGGTCGACGACGAGCTGCCCGCGCTGCTGAGCGAGCGGCTCGCCGGCTGGTCCGAGCAGCACCCCGAGGTGAAGGTGCGCCGGGTGGTACGCAGCCTGCACCCTGTCGCGGCGCTGCTGGAGGCCTCGGACGGCGCCGCCGTCCTGGTGGTCGGCTCCCATGGGCGCGGCGGCTTCCGCGGGATGCTGCTGGGCTCGGTGAGCCGGGCGCTGCTGCACCACGTCAGCGGCACCCTCGCCGTCGTGCGGGGTGAGGAAGAGAAGCACTGAGGCGACCTCCGTGGCAAGGACCTCGGTCCCTAGGCGGGCGGGCCCGGGTGGCGTGCAATGGGGCCCCGTCGACCGAGGAGACCCCGATGCGCGCACTCCGCCTGCTCAGCTGGAAGTCCGAGCCCGAGCTGGTCGAGGTCCCCGATCCGACCCCGGGACCGGGCCAGGTGGTGCTGACGGTCGGAGGAGCCGGTGCGTGCCACTCCGACCTGCACCTGATGCACGACTTCGAGCCGGGGCTGCTGCCGTGGGGTCCGCCGTTCACCCTCGGCCACGAGAACGCCGGCTGGGTGCACGCCGTCGGCCGCGACGTCACGTCGGTGCAGGAGGGCGATGCCGTGGCCGTCTACGGGCCGTGGGGCTGCGGCCGCTGCCCCACCTGCAGGAGCGGGGCCGAGAACTACTGCAGCGACCAGGCGTCCGCGCCCACCAAGGGCATGGGCGGCGGCCTCGGCGACGACGGCGGGATGGCCGACCTGATGCTGGTCCCGGACCCCCGCCTGCTGGTGCCGCTGCCCGCCGGCCTCGAGCCCGTCTCCGCGGCGCCGCTGACCGACGCGGGCCTCACGCCCTACCACGCGGTGCGCCGCTCCTGGTCCAAGCTCCCGCCCGGCAGCACCGCCGTCGTCATCGGCGTCGGCGGGCTCGGTCACCTCGCGGTGCAGATCCTCAAGGCGACCACCGCCGCCCGGATCATCGCCGTCGACCAGCGCGACGAGGCCCTGGAGCTGGCCAAGCACGGCGGGGCCGACCTCGTGCTGCGCGCGGACGACGACACCGTCGCCGCGATCCGGGACGCCACCGGTGGCCACGGCGCCGAGGTCGTCATCGACATGGTCGGCTCGGACGCCACGCTCACAACCGCCACGAAGGTCGTGCGCGTCCTGGGTGACCTCACCGTCGTCGGCATCGCCGGTGGCACCCTCCCGGTGTCGTTCTTCGGGGTGCCGTACGAGGTGAGCATCCAGACCACCTACTGGGGCAGCCGGACCGAGCTCGTCGAGGTCCTGGACCTCGCCGCGCGCAGGCTGCTGCACCCGACCGTGACCACCTTCCCCCTCGACCAGGCCACCGAGGCGTACGCGCGGCTGTCCGCCGGGACCCTCGAGGGCCGCGCCGTCATCGTCCCGGGCTAGGAGACTCCAGAAGGGACCGCTGCACGACGGGGCCCACGCTGAGGAGGAAGACGGCGGCGCCGAAGCCGGCCAGGACGGCGAGCCGGACAAGGGACCACAGCGGCCCCCTGTGGTGAGGGTGACTGCCTGCACAGGCGTCGTCGGCCGGAGCCGCCGGTCTGGGCGGTCCGGAGTCGGCGGCGGGTCGGCAGACCTCATCGTCCTGCTCCGCCCACCTGCCGGCTGCCCGTCAGCTCAGCGCCGCCCCCACCGCCACGAACACCGTGATGAGCACGAGCAGGACGCCGAGCAGGGGGGCCAGGAACCGAAGGTAGGCGCCGTAGCTCACCTTGGCCAGAGCCAGCCCGCCCATCACGACCGCGGAGGTCGGCGTGAACAGGTTCATCCAGCCCGACGCCGACTGGTAGGCCGTGACGACGACGGCGCGGCTCACGTCGGCGAAGTCGCCCAGGGGCGCGAGCACCGGCATGGCCAGCGTCGCGTGCCCCGAGCTCGACGGCACCAGGAAGGCGAGCGGGATGTTGACGAGGAACATCAGCGCGCCGAAGACGGCCGACGACGTCCCGGACACGGCCCCTTCGAGCGAGTTGAGCACGGTGTCGGTGATCTCGGAGTTGTTCATGATCACCGTGACGCCGCGGGCCAGGATGATGATGAGCCCGGCCGCGACGTAGTCGCCGGCGCCCTCGGAGACCGTGGTGCTCAGCTTCTTCTCGCCGAGTCCGCCCACGAGCCCGATGACGATCGCCATGAGGATGAACACCGCGGCCAGCTCGGGGAAGTACCAGTCGAGCTGGAAGGCGTACGACTCGGCGTCCGGTCCGTTGACGATCTGGGCCCACGGGACGATCGCGAAGATCATGAAGGCGAAGGTGGCGGCGACCAGCGCCAGCACGCCCTGGCGGCGGGGGGTCAGCTCCGGGGCGTCGGACGGCCCGCCGACGACGGTGCTGTCCTCGGCCAGGAAACCGACCAGCGAGCGCGACGGGTCGCGCTTCACCCGGCTGGCGTAGCGCACGACGTAGGCGATGGCGACGGCGGTCAGCACGACGTACATGACCAGCCGCAGGCCGATGCCGTCGCCGATCGAGATGTCCGCGGCGGCCGACGCGGCCCCGGTGGCGAACGGGTTGACGGTCGACGCGAGCGTCCCGATCCCGGCGCCGAGCAGGATGACGCTCGCGGCAGTGAGCCGGTCGTAGCCCAGGCTCAGCACGAGCGGGACGACCAGCGCGTAGAAGCCCAGGGTCTCCTCCGCCATGCCCTCGGTCGTCCCGCCGATCGAGAACAGCACCATGAGGATGATCAGCAGCGGGACCCCTCGGCCACCGAAGCGGGCACCGACCCGGGCGATGCCGGCGTCGATGGCGCCGGTGCGCATGGTCATCGTGATGAAGACGCCGATGGCGAGCACGAACAGGAAGACCCCGGCTGCGCCGAACAGCTCACCGGTCTCGTACGGCCCGATGAACCCGGTCTCGGCGCTCTCGATCCCGTACAGCCCGTTCACCGGCGCCATGAACAGCTGGTAGAGCCGGTCGACGAACGACAGGTCGGAGTCCACCGCGGCGTAGCTGCCGGCGATCGGCCGGCCGTCCGCGCCGGTCTCGTACTGCCCTGTCGGGACGACGAAGGCCAGCAGCCAGACCCCGACCGTGACCCCGAGCAGCACGGTGAAGGCGCTCGGGAAGTGCAGGCGGCGCGGGCGATCGGCCGGCGTCTCGGGCACGCTCGGGGCGGTGACGGTCACGGGGGCTCCTCAGCCGGGCGGGGCGGGTGTCGAACCGACCGTCGCAGCAGGCCACGACCAAGATCAGGGGCGAACGGCGGCGTGAGCCGGGACCTTGGTCCCGTGAGGTCAGGAGCCGCCCACGACAGGCTGATGATCGCGGCGCCGTCCGGTGGCGCGAGAGGGGACACCATGGCCTTCCACGTCGGCTCCGAGGTCGGGCAGCTGCGGCGCGCGATCGTCCACCGCCCTGATCTGGAGCTCAAGCGCCTCACACCCGGCAACAAGGACGACTACCTGTTCGACGACGTGCTGTGGGTCAAGCACGCCAAGCAGGAGCACGACGCGTTCGCCGAGACCCTGCGCGACCTCGGCGTGCAGGTCCACCTGTTCGGCGACCTGCTGCGCGAGACCGTCGCGCTGCCCGAGGCCAAGGCGCACGTGCTCGACAAGGTCTTCGACGAGCGGGTGCACGGTCCGATGGCCGTCGACGCACTGCGCAACGCCTTCGATGCGATGTCCGACGACGTGCTGACCCAGCACCTGATCGGCGGCATCTCCAAGCGCGAGGTCCTCGACCTGGTGCTCGAGCCCGCGTCGCTGACCTTCCGCGCCATGGGCCTGGACGACTTCGTCATCCCGCCACTGCCGAACCACCTGTTCACTCGCGACACGTCGGCCTGGGTCTACGGCGGCGTCGCGATCAACTCGATGCGCAAGAAGGCGCGCATGCGCGAGACCGTCCACTACGAGGCGATCTACCGTTGGCACCCGCTGTTCGCCGACGAGCCCTTCGAGCTGTGGTCGGGCGGCACCGCGAACGGCGTCGCCACCACCGAGGGCGGCGACATCCTCGTCCTGGGCCGCGGCGCGGTGCTCATCGGGATGAGCGAGCGGACGACCGCGCAGGGCATCGAGCGCCTGGCGCGCAGCCTGTTCGCGCAGGGCGCGGCGCAGCGCATCGTGGTGCTGGACATGCCGAAGGCCCGCGCGTACATGCACCTCGACACGGTGATGACGATGGTCAGCGAGGACACCTTCACCAAGTACGCCGGGCTCGGGATGCTGCCGTCGTACACGATCACGCCGGGCGTGAACGACAAGGAGCTCGACATCGTCGCCCACCCCGCCGAGCAGATGCACGACGCCATCGCCGCCGCGCTCGGGCTGGACCGGATCCAGGTGCTCACCCCGACGCAGGACGTCTGGGCGGCCGAGCGGGAGCAGTGGGACGACGGCTGCAACGTGCTGGCCGTCCGGCCCGGGGTCGTCGTCGCGTACGAGCGCAACGTCACGACCAACAGCTTCCTGCGCAAGAACGGCGTCGAGGTGGTGACCATCGTCGGCAACGAGCTGGGACGCGGACGCGGCGGCCCCCGGTGCATGACGTGCCCGGTCGAGCGGGACGGCATCTGATGCCGGACACGGCGTTCCTTCGGGGCCGCAGCTTCCTCAAGGAGACCGACCTGACGCCGCGTGAGTGGGAGCAGCTGCTCACGCTGTCGGCCGAGCTCAAGCAGGCCAAGCGCGCGGGCGTGGAGCAGCAGCACCTGGGCGGCCGCAACGTTGCGCTCATCTTCGAGAAGACCTCGACGAGGACCCGGTGCGCGTTCGAGGTGGCGGCCTACGACCAGGGCGCGCACGTCACCTACCTCGACCCGACCGGCTCCCAGATCGGGCACAAGGAGTCGATGAAGGACACCGCCCGCGTCCTGGGCCGGATGTACGACGGGATCCAGTACCGCGGCTCGCGGCAGGAGCTGGTCGAGACGCTGGCCGAGTACAGCGGGGTGCCCGTGTGGAACGGGCTGACCGACGAGTGGCACCCGACGCAGTCGTTGTGCGACGTCCTCACGATGCGCGAGCACGTCGACCCGGGCGAGGAGCGCCTGGCCGTCGCCTACCTCGGCGACGCCCGCAACAACGTCGGCTGCTCGCTGCTGGTCGGCGGGGCGCTCGCCGGCATGGACGTGCGCACGGTCGGACCCGAGGAGCTCTGGCCGCCCAAGGACGTCATCGACCACGCCCGCGAGATCGCCGCCAGCACAGGGGGATCGGTCACCGTCACCGCAGACCTGCAGGCGGGGGTCGCCGGCGCGCACGTCGTCTACACCGACGTGTGGGTCTCGATGGGCGAGCCCAAGCAGGTGTGGGACCAGCGGATCGCCCTACTCCGCGACTACCAGGTGACGATGGACGTCCTGCGGGCGACCGGTCAGCCGGACGTACGCTTCATGCACTGCCTGCCGGCCTTCCACGACCGCGGCACCGTGGTCGGCGAGGAGATCTTCCAGAAGACGGGCATGACGGCGCTGGAGGTCACCGACGAGGTGTTCGAGAGCCCGCACTCGATCGTGTTCGACCAGGCCGAGAACCGCTTGCACACGATCAAGGCCGTCATGGTCGCCACGCTGGGTCGCTGAGGTGCGCATCGTCGCGGCCCTCGGTGGCAACGCGCTCCTGCGCCGCGGTCAGAAGCCCGACGCCGCCGTTCAGCTCGCGAACGTCCAGCGCGCCGTCGCTGCCCTCGCCCCCCTTGCCGAGGAGCACGAGCTGGTCCTCACGCACGGCAACGGGCCGCAGGTGGGCATCCTGGCGCTGCAGAGCGCGTCCGACCCGCGCCTGACCACGCCCTACCCGTTCGACGTCCTCGGGGCCCAGACCCAGGGGATGATCGGCTACTGGCTGCTGCAGTCACTCCAGAACAGCCTGCCCGGGCGGCAGGTCGCCGCGATCGTCAACCAGACCCTCGTGTCGGCGACGGACCCGGCGTTCGCCGACCCCACCAAGCCGATCGGCGAGGTGATGGACGAGCAGCAGGCCCGCGAGGTCGCGACCGCGCGCGGGTGGGTGGTGAAGCCGGACGGTGCCCACTGGCGCCGGGTCGTCGGCTCACCGCGACCGCAGCGGGTCGTCGAGACCCGGCTGATCCGCCTGCTGCTGGACAGCGGCGCCGTCGTCGTCTGCGCCGGCGGGGGCGGGGTCCCCGTCGTCCGCGGCGAGGACGGCCAGCTGCACGGCGTCGAGGCGGTCGTCGACAAGGACCTCACGAGCTCGGTCCTGGCCGAGGCCCTGGACGCCGACGTCCTGCTGATCCTCACCGACGTGCCACACGTCGAGCTCGGCTTCGGGACGCCCGCGGCCGAGCCGGTCCTGCGCGCCACCCCGGCGTGGCTGGCCCGGCAGGACTTCGCGACCGGGTCGATGGGGCCCAAGATCGACGCGGCCTGCCGGTTCGTCGAGGTCACGGGAGACCTGGCCGCCATCGGCCGCCTCGAGGACGCGCAGGACATCCTGGCCGGGAAGGCCGGCACGATCATCACGCCGGGCGGCGACTACGGAGGGGTGGCGGACCTGCGACCGCGCCACTGACCCACCCGGACGTGAGCTCCAGCAGCAGCGTCGCCGCGGCGTCGGCCGCCGTGCCGAGCGCGACGCCGCCGACGACGTCCAGGGGCAGGTGCGCACCGACGTAGGCCCGCGCGAAGCTGACCAGCGGCACTTCGACGAGCAGGGCTGCCCGCGCCCCGCCCCGCAGGTGCGGCAGCGCGGCGGCGGCCAGCGCCGTGATCGTCGCCGCGTGCCCTGAGACGTAGCCCAGACCGGCGGCCTCCGCGCCCCGGCAGCGCGTCCCGGGGACGAGTGCCACGGGGCGGGGGCGCTGCACGAGGACCTTGACGAGCTTGGCCAGCCCCCACGCTGAACTGCCGCCGAGCAGGCCGAGGTGCTGGCCGACGGCGGCTACGGCGTGCTGCTGTACAACGCTCGTGGCCACGGCCGCAGCGGCGGACAGGCGATAGCACTCGGCTGGTACGGCGACCTGGACCTCGCCGCGGTCGACCTGCTCGCCAGCCGGTCCGACGTCGACCCGGACCGGATCGGTGCGCTGGGCCTCTCGATGGGCGGCGAGCAGGCGCTCGGTGCGGCTGCCGCTGATCCCCGCCTGGGGGCGGTCGTCGCCGAGGGGGCCACCGGCCGGCAGCGCGGCGACAGGGCCTGGCTGCCGACGCACGTGCTCGGCCGGCTGCAGCGGGGCATCGACCTGGTGAGCCACACGGCCACCGACCTGCTCACCGACGCCGCGCCGGCGACGGTCCTGCGCGGCGCGGTCCGGGAGGCGGCTCCCCGCCCCGTCCTGCTGATCGCCGGGGGGGCGGCTGCCGCGGGCTCGGAGATCGACGCCGCCGCGTGGATCCGGTCCGGGTCCGAGAGCAGCGTCGATGTCTGGGTCGTGCAGGGCGCCGGGCACACCGCGGGGCTCGCGACCGACCCGGAGCAGTGGCGGGAGCGCGTGCTGAGTCACCTCGACCGGGCGCTGTGAGCCCCTGATCTGGAACACGGGGCCCCCGACCCGGACGAAACGGCCACACGGGGAGCCTGCGTCGAGCAGGATCGCCCGGTGCCTCGCCTCCCCGCCCTCCTCCCGCTCGTCCGCCGCCCCCTCGCGGGCAGATCCGTCCGCCGCCCACGGCTGGTGACGGCCGTCGCCCTGGCCGCGGCGACGCTGCTTCCCCTGCTGGCCGCCACCGCCGGGCCTGCCGCTGCTGGTCCCGAGGCCCGCCGGCTGGCCGGGACCGACCGCTACTCCACGGCCGTGGCGATCTCCCGTTCGAGCCACCCCGACGGCGCCCCCGTGGTCGTGCTGACGACGGGAGGCGCGTTCCCCGACGCGCTCGCCGGTGGCCCTGCTGCGGCCGCCCTGGGAGCTCCGGTCCTGCTCGTGGCGAAGGACGAGGTGCCAGGGCTGGTGCTCACGGAGCTGGCGCGGCTGCGACCCGGCCGCGTGCTTCTGCTCGGCGGGACCGGGGCGGTCTCGCAGGCCACGGTCCGGCAGCTCGAGGACGCCGGCTTCGCGGTGGAGCGGATCGCCGGCGCCGGCCGCTATGAGACCGCCGCCCTGGTGTCGGAGACGACCTTCGCCCCGGGGACACCTGTCGCCTACGTCGCGACCGGGTCCGACTACCCCGACGCCCTGTCGGGTGCCGCTGCCGCCGCGACGGCGCGTGCACCCGTGCTGCTGGTCGCGCAGGACTCCTTGCCGGCGGCGACCGCGAAGGAGCTGACCAGGCTCAAGCCGCAGCGCATCATCGTCCTCGGCGGCACCGGCGCGGTCTCCGCCACGGTGGAGCAGACCATCGCGGCGTACGCCCCGACCGTGAGCCGGATCGCCGGCGCCGACCGCTACGCCACGGCGGCGGCCGTCGCCCGGGCGACCCCCGGGCGCCCTGACGGGATCTTCCTGGCCACGGGCCAGGGCTTCGCCGACGCGCTCGCCGGCGGTCCTGCGGCTGCCGCCGCCGGTGCCCCGGTGCTGCTCGTCCCGCCGACCTGCATCCCGGGTCCGGTGCACGTCGAGATGCAGCGCCACCACTACCCGCCCGTGACGCTGCTCGGTGGCGCCGCTGTGCTCGGCCGCGACGTCGCTGAGCTGCGCCCCTGCTTCCGCGCTCCCGACGGCGAGCTCGCCCCCGGCGTGGTCCTCTCGACGATCAAGGACCCGCGCGGGCCGTGGTCGGGCAAGGTCGTCTCCGTGGCACCGAGCGCGGTCTGGCGGCTGCGCACCGTCCTGGCGCAGGACACCCTGCCCGGGTTGGAGACCACCTCGTCGATGGCCCGGCGCACGGGCGCGATCCTCGCGGTCAACGGTGATTTCGCGCTCGCCGGCGGCCGGCCCGTGCACGCGTTCGCCAAGGACGGCCGCCTCGTGCAGACGCCGCAGACCCTGGGGCGCAACGTCGCGGTCGAGTCGCGGTCGTCCCAGCCGCGACTGGGCTTCCCCACGGTCGACGTGTCGCTGAAGGTCGCCGGCGTCGCCCCGACACCGGTGATGCGGGTCAACTCCGGGCCGGCAGGCCCGACCGGGCTGACCTTGACCACCGCGCAGGCGGGCAGCCTGTCCCCCGTGCCGACCGGCTCCTGCGCCGCCCGCCTGGCGACGACCGGCGCGCCCTACCTCGACCACGAGGGCCGCGCCGTGCAGATCCAGACCGTGGCCCAGGTGCGCTGCGGCACCCCCCTGGCCAGCGGCACCGGCGACGTCCTGTCCGCGCCGGGGGGCAGCGCGTCCGCAGGCCTGCTCTCGGGACTCGGCGCCGGCGAGCAGGTGGCGCTGTCCTGGTCGCTGGGCTGGCGTGACGTGCTCGACAGCCTCGGCGGCAACCCCACCCTGATGGAGCAGGGGGCGGTGATGGAGGGCAACGTCAAGGGGACCGACGCCTTCTCCAACCGCAACCCCCGCACCGCAGTCGGCTACAAGCCCGACGGCACGCTGCTGCTGGTGACCGTCGACGGCCGGGGCGCCGACGGGAGCGTGGGCATGAGCCTGCGCGAGCTGGCCGCCCTGTTCGTCCGTCTCGGCGCCAGCGACGCGCTCAACCTCGACGGCGGCGGTTCCACGACCATGGTCGTCGGGGGCGAGCTGCAGAACCGCCCGTCGGACGGCACGGAGCGGGCGGTGTCCAGCGCGCTGGTGCTCGTCCCGGGCAGCCGGCCCGCGGCGGGCCTGCGCAGCGGCGGGACCACGCCGTCCGCGCCGGCCGTCGACCTCCCGGTCCTGAAGGAGGCGGCCGTCGAGGCGCGGCTGCTGTCCGATCCAGGTTCGACCGGCGGGCTGCTCGACCACCTGGCCGGGGGCTGACCCGCGCGGATGTCCTGCGCCGCCCTCGGCTGTACGGTTCGGCGATGCGCAGCAACCTCTTCGGCGAGCACCTCGAGAGCACCAGCGACGAGCGCATGGCGCTCCAGAACCCGCGCCTGCTCCGCGTACAGCTGGACGGCGAGGTGCTGTCCCGGCAAGGCGCGATGGTCGCCTACCAGGGCGAGGTCCAGTTCGCCTACGAGGGCGCCGGCGGATTCGGCAAGATGCTGAAGAAGACGCTGACCGGCGAGGGCGTGCCGCTGATGCGCTGCCGCGGCCGGGGTGACGTCTTCCTCGCCCAGGACGGCAACGAGCTGCACGTCCTGGACCTCGACGGCGACTCGATCACGGTCAACGGCAGCAACGTGCTGGCCTTCGAGCCGACCCTGACCTGGGACATCCGCCGCGTCGAGGGTGCCTCGGCGCTGTCGGGCGGCGTCTTCAACATGGTCTTCACCGGCACCGGCCGGCTCGTCGTCAGCGCCTTCGGCACGCCGGTGGTGCTGAACACGGCTGAGGCCCCGACCTACGCCGACCTGCAGTCGGCCATCGCCTGGAGCAGCACGCTAAAGACGCGCCTGGTCCGGACAGCCGGCGCCAGCGCGGTGATCGGGCGGGGCAGCGGCGAGGCCTTCCAGCTGGCCTTCCAGGGCCAGGGCTTCGTGGTCGTCCAAGCCAGCGAGGGTCCCCGCGTAGCTCGGCACAACCACTGAGCCCACCCCACCTCTCCGCGTCACCGCACTCCTCCCGTGAAACAGCGGCACCCCTCCCGTGCACCCCTCCTGTGCACCCCTCCCGTGATCCACCGCAGCATCGCCGTCGTCGGAGGCAGGCTGCGTCCCTGTGGCCGGCGATCCTGTGGAGGATCACCGGCGGACGGCCGGGTACAGGGAGCGCGGAGCCACCCCCTGTGCGAGAGAGCGAGACGACGTGACCGACGTACCGGTGCGGGACCTGCCACGGGCCGTGGACGTCCTGTCGGAGCAGATGCAGGAGGCGGTCGAAGCCACGCCGATGGCCGACGACCTGGCTGGCCTGCGCGTCGACGCCGATGACGAGGACGACCCGGTCCTGCTCCGCGCTGACGGGTCGGTCGTCGACACCTGGCGCGAGGGCTACCCGTACGACGAGCGGATGTCCCGGCAGGAGTACGACCGGATGAAGCGGCTGCTGCAGATCGAGCTGATCAAGCTGCAGAACTGGGTGAAGGAGCGCGGCGAGTGAATCGTGCTGCTGTTCGAGGGCCGCGACGCTGCCGGAAAGGGCGGCACGATCAAGCGCTTCACCGAGCACCTCAACCCGCGGGGTGCGCAGGTCGTCGCCCTCGAGCGGCCCAGCGAGCGCGAGAAGACGCAGTGGTACTTCCAGCGCTACGTCCAGCACCTGCCGGCCGCTGGGGAGATCGTCCTGTTCGACCGCTCCTGGTACAACCGGGCCGGCGTCGAGCGCGTCATGGGCTTCTGCGGCCCGCTGGAGTACCTCGAGTTCATGCGTCAGGCGCCGGACTTCGAGCGGATGCTCGTGCGCTCGGGGATCCACCTGGTCAAGTTCTGGTTCTCGGTGTCGCAGACCGAGCAGCGGACCCGCTTCGCCGTACGCCAGATCGACCCGGTCCGACAGTGGAAGCTCTCCGCCATGGACCTGGCGTCGCTCCACAAGTGGGACGCCTACACCGAGGCCAAGGAGGCGATGTTCTTCTACACCGACACCGCGGACGCACCGTGGACAGTCGTGAAGAGCAACGACAAGAAGCGCGCCCGGCTCGAGGCCATGCGCTTCGTACTGCACGGCTTCGGCTACGCCGGGAAGGACGTCGAGGTGGTCGGCACGCCGGACTCGAAGCTGATCGGCCGCGGGCTGCAGCTGTTCGAGCAGGGCGAGGACACCGGCCGGCTCTACCCGCGGCTCTAGGCGGCACCGCGGTGCCGGGCCTGGCCTCCCCCGGCCGGCCTGGACGAAGCGAACGCGGCTGAGGTTCGAGTGGTCGGCACCCGGGACACCCGGCCGTGCTCGCGGCACGCCGGGCCGCCACGCCTCCGCAGCTGACGGAACGTGGCCTGGTGCTGGACGAGTCCTCGCTGTGGAGGAACCGGGGCGTCCGTCGATGTCTGACGGCGTTCTCGGCGGGGACCGCATCCGCGCTCACCCGGCCGAGGTGGCCGCGGCGCTCCCCGCCGGTCGTCCGCCGCACAGCCTGTCGAACGCGTCGTCGGGACCTTCGGCCCATGACCGCGCATCCGTACGGGTTTACGGTGAAGGGGAGCCCCAAGGACCGGCAGGCCCGTCCTCCCGGCACCGGACCCGAACAGCGAACGGCAGGGATGTCGCCTTGCGCGCAGATGCCGACCGGCTTCAACGGACAGCACAACCCGAGCCATCACCGTGGGCCGGCCGCCACGGACGCCATGAGCGGCATGCACCACTGACCGAGCAGCTCGCCGGCTCGACCGAGGAGGACCGCATGGGCCGACCCGAAGGGCAAGCAGGGACGCCACGGCAAGACGGACCCCGAGCCATGATCCGCCGGGCACGGCTTGGGCTCCTTCCGCCCGGCAAGGGTGCCGCGGCACGTCGCTCCGCGCAGGTCCTGTCGACGTACGAGAGGGTCGCCGGACACTACGACCGGTACTGGCGGCGGCTCTGGCTCCTCGTCGCCGGTCGCGCGGCCGAGCAGGCGATGCTCGAGGCGGTGAGCCGCGCCGCCGCGGACAGGGCCCGTCCGCGGGTCCTCGACGCCGGGGCCGGGACCGGGGCCCTGTCCCGGCGCCTGGCGCAGACCCTGCCCGACATGCACCCCGTGCTGGTGGACATCTCGCCGGGGATGCTGGCCCGCGCCGGCGACCTGCACGACCCACGGGTCGTTTCGTCCGTCGCGGCCCTGCCGTTTGCCGACAGCACCTTCGACATCGTGATGTCAGCCTGGGTCATCGAGACGGTCGACAGCCCGTCCGCCGCCGTCGCAGACATGCTGCGGGTTCTGCGGCCCGGCGGGCTGCTCGCCTACTCGTTCTGCTCCCGGCCGACCCGCCGCCGGGACCGGTGGCTGACCGGCCCGACCAGGGCTGTCGTGCATGCGCTGTTCGCCGGGCACTTCCTGCGCGAGGAGCAGACGCCGTTCCACGACTGCGACACCTCCCGCCGCAGCTCGTTCGCCGCCGGCGCGGCCTCAGTCGTCCTGCTCGGCAAGTGCTGCACGGTCGCGGCCGACGGCGCGCGAGAGGCGCTTCCCCCGGCCGCCCGCTCCGGGAGGCGCTGACCACCCCGGGGGGAACACCCGTGCATGCGCACGGTTGTACGGATGAAGAGACGGAGGCCCGCGATGGTGACCGACCACGACCACCCGGTCGACCAGGTGCGCGTCGCCGCGGCCAAGGCTCGGCTCATCGACACAGAGGAGGCCGGCCGCCTGGCCGGGCTGCTCGGGCTGCTGGCTGACCCGACCCGAGCCCGCATCCTCTATGCCCTGGACCTGGTCGAGGAGCTCTGCGTGGGTGACCTCGCCCTCGCGCTGGAAGCGACGGAGGACTCCGTCGGCTACGCGCTGCGCGTGCTGCGGACCGCCGGGCTGGTCAGCACCCGCAAGGACGGCCGGACCGTCTACTACCGGCTGTCGAACGGCTTCCCCGAACCGCTGCGCGACCACTGCCTGCGGGCCCTGGTCGAGCTGTCACGCACCGTCGCCGACCCCGACGACTGACCCCACCGCCGCTGACTGAGGAGCGTCCATGAACGCCACTGAGATCGCCGTCGTCGTCGGCGGCATCGCCGTCATCGCCGCACTCGCCTGGTACTTCTTCGCACCCCGCAAGGCCGTCGGCGCCCAGCTCGAAGGCGGTCGGCAGGTCGTCGACATCACCGTGCGCGGGGGCTACTCCCCGAACCTCGTGCGGATCGAGGCAGGCAAGCCCGTCCGCCTGCGCTTCGACCGGCAGGAGAACAGCGACTGCAGCGCCCGGGTCGTGTTCCCGGACCTGCGCAAGAGCGCGACGCTGGCTGCGTTCGGCACCACCACCCTGGACCTCGACATCACCGAACCCGGCGAGTACTCCTGGGCCTGCGGCATGAACATGCTCCACGGCACGCTCATCGCCGAGGTGCCCGCCGGCGGCCAGGCCAGGCAGGGTGACGCCGAGCAGGGCCGGGAAACCGCTCGGGCTGTCGGCGTCGGGCCCCGGCTGGACGCCGGCCCTGGCCGCGAGCGCGCGGAGTTCGCGCTGCCTGGCGCGCTGCGAAGCCTGCCGACCGATGTCGCCCGCGCCGAGGACGAGCTCCGTGCCGTCGCCGGTGTCGAGTCCGCGCAGGTCAACTTCGGGATGGAACGCGCCGTCGTCATGTTCGAGCCCGACCTCATCACCGCCGACGATCTGACCGCGGCCGTGGCCAAAGCCACCGGCTTCGCCGCCCGCCTGCGCGCCGAGCCGGGCAGCGCCGACACCGAGGACGCCGAGGCCGCCGACCGCAAGGCCGAGGTCCGCGACCTGAAGATCCGCGTGGCGCTCGGAGCGCTGCTGACCGCGCCCGTCCTGTACGCGGCGATGGTCATGGGTTTCGTCGGGGAGCAGTACGTCCCTGACGTCCTGGAGAACCGCTGGGTGCAGCTCGTCCTGACACTGCCGGTGTTCCTGTGGATCGGCTGGCCCATCCACGCCACCGGCTGGCGGGCCCTGCGCAACCGCAGCGCGGAGATGAACAGCCTCATCGCGCTGGGCACCCTGGCCGCGTTCTCCTACAGCCTGGTGGCGACGGTCGCACCGGGCGTCCTGCCCGAAGGGGTGCGGGAGGTCTACTACGAGGTCGTCTCCTTCATCGTCACCGTGATCCTGCTCGGCCGGCTGGTCGAGGCCCGCGCCCGCGCCGGCACCGGCGACGCGATCCGGGCGCTGGTCGGGCTCGTCCCGGCGACCGCCCGCGTCATCCGGGACGGCCAGGAGGCCGAGATCCCCGTGGCCGACGTCCGGGTCGGCGACGAGATCCGGGTCAAGCCCGGCGAGAAGATCCCGGTCGACGGCGAGCTGGTGACCGGCGCGTCGAACGTCGACGAGTCCATGGTGACCGGCGAGAGCGTCCCGGTCTCCAAGGCCGTCGGCGACGAGCTGATCGGCGCGACGGTGAACCAGACCGGCGCGTTCACCATGCGAGCCACCCGGGTCGGCGCCGACACCGCGCTCGCCCAGATCATCAAGCTCGTTCAGGAGGCCCAGACCTCCAAGGCCCCGATCCAGCGCATCGTCGACGCGGTCGCGAGCTACTTCGTCCCGGCGGTCCTGTTCCTGGCCGTCGCCACGTTCGTCCTGTGGTTCGTCCTCGGCCCTGAGCTCCCGCTCGCCGTCGTCGCGACGGTCAGCGTGCTGATCATCGCCTGCCCCTGCGCACTCGGACTCGCGACCCCGCTGTCGATCATGGTCGCGACCGGAAAGGGCGCGCAGTCCGGTGTCCTGGTCAAGAGCGCCGAGGCTTTGGAGACCGCGCACAAGCTGGACACGATCGTGCTCGACAAGACCGGCACGATCACCCGCGGCACGCCCTCGCTCACCGACGTCGTGACGGTCGGCGGACAGGACAAGACCGACCTGCTGCGCCTGGTCGCGGCCGCCGAGGTCGACAGCGAGCACCCGCTCGCCGCAGCCATCGTCGCCGGCGCCAAGGACCGCGGGCTGGACCTGCCGACGGTCACGACGTTCGACTCCGTCACCGGCAAGGGCGTCCGGGCCAGCGTCGACGGCCGCGAGCTGCTGATCGGCAACGCCCGCCTCCTGCGCGACGCTGACATCGGCACCGCCGAGCTCGACGCGCACGCCGACCGGCTCGCCGACGAGGGCAAGACCCCGATGTACGTCGCCGTCGATGGCCGGCCCGCCGGCCTGGTCGCCGTCGCCGACACCGTCCGGCCCGACAGCGCCGTCGCCATCCGCGCCCTGCAGGACCTGGGGCTGGAGGTCGTGATGATCACCGGCGACAACCCGCGGACCGCGCACGCGGTCGCCCAGCAGGTCGGCATCGACCGTGTCCTGGCCGAGGTCCTGCCGGACCAGAAGGCCGCCGAGGTCCGCGCCCTGCAGGACGAAGGCAAGGTCGTCGCGATGGTCGGCGACGGGATCAACGACAGCCCTGCCCTGGCCCAGGCCGACGTCGGCATCGCCATCGGCACCGGCACCGACGTCGCGATCGAAGCCGCGGACGTGACGCTCATGTCCGGTGAGCTGCGCGGTCTGGTCACCGCCGTGGCGCTGTCCCGGGCGACGATGCGCAACATCCGGCAGAACCTGGTCCTGGCGTTCGGCTACAACACCGCCGCGATCCCGATCGCCGCCGGGCTGCTCTACCCGTTCACCGGCGCGTTGCTGTCGCCGATGATCGCCGCCGCCGCGATGGCGCTGTCCAGCATCAGCGTCGTCCTCAACGCCGCCCGCCTCAACGGCTTCACCGCGCCCACGCTGGCCCCCGACGTGCCGCCGACCGCGGGAACCACGACGACGGCCCGCGAGTCCGCCCGGACCGGCACCTGAGGCGGCTCGATCCGCCGGGCCGGGGCAGCGGGCCGACCGTGGCGGGCCTTCCCCCGGCGCACGCCGGTCACCCAGCACGAGGGAGCCCCTGCCCATGGCCCTCTCGCCCAGGGCTAGCCCGGGGCTAGCCCCAATACCGTTCAGTTACGGCGGTAGGGCGGTGTAGGCGGCTGGGCGTTGTGGCTGGGGCCAGGTGGCGTGGTGGGCGCGTTTGACGTGCCACTT